>Ga0210388_10000237_pt1 | contig 48820 bp, 36 predicted proteins | sample IncBWC19OmetaG_FD_155485 | JGI IMG/M metagenome (GOLD analysis project Ga0210388, IMG submission 155485) | Forest soil microbial communities from Barre Woods Harvard Forest LTER site, Petersham, Massachusetts, United States - Inc-BW-C-19-O ...
CGCAGACCCAGGGGATCGAAACGGAGACCGCCGTCCCGACCCAGACCGCCGCCGCCAGCAAGACCCAGGGGGTCGAAACCGAGACCGCCGTACCCACCCAGACCGCCGCCGCCAGCATGACCCAGGGGATCCAAACCCTGACCGCCGCCCCGACCCTGACCGCCGCCGCGAGCAAGACCCAAGCGGTTGAAACCGAGACCGAAGCCCCGACCCAGACCCAGGCCGCCACCCAGACCGACGTGGCCGCGGCCACCCAGACCCAGGCGGCGACCCAGACCGACATCGTCGCCGCGACGATGACGGAAACGTTCTTGAAGCCGTCGCAAACCCAAGCGGCCACCCAGACCATGGTGGCCGCCGCCACGCTGACCGAGGCCTATCTGGCGCCCTCGCAAACCGAAGCGGTCACCCAGACCGACGTGGTCGCCGCGACGGAAACCGAAGTCAAGGTGGCGCCGACGCAGACCGCTGGGGCCATCCAGACCATGGTCGCCGGCCAGACCCTGACCCAGGCCCAGACCGAGACCGAAATCGTCGAGTCCTACACCCCGACGCCCACCCTCACGCCCATCGTGGGCTGCGGCAACATCACCGTGGTGCGGGTCGCATGCGGCAATTCCACCTACACGGATTCCGGCGGAAACGTCTGGAGCGCGGACTACGGCTCCAGCGGCGGCAACACGACCTCCTCCGGCGACTCCATATCCGGAACCAAGGACGCCAGCCTTTTCGACCACAACCGCTGGGGCAACCCCGTCACCTACACCTTCGCGGTGCAGAACGGCACCTACATGGTGGTCCTGTACAACGCGGAAACCTACTGGGGCGTGGTCGCCGACGTTGGGGGCGGGGCCGGCGACCGCGTATTCAACATCGCCATCAACGGCACCACCGTCAAAACTGGCTACGACATCTTCGCAGCCGCCGGGGGCGCGAATATCGCCACCTCCCTGACCTTCACCACCACGGTCACCAATAATGTCCTGACCATCACGGGCTCGCCGACTAAGGACAACGCCCAATTCTGCGCCATCCAGGTCATCTACGAGAGCGGCACACCCTGCCCCACCAACACCCCCACCCCTCCTTGCGGCTACTCGGTGCCGGTCGAGCGGGTCGCCTGCGGCGAAAGCTCCAATTACACCGACAGCAGCGGGAACATATGGCTCGCGGATATCAGCTCCACCGCCTCCAATTCCACCGCGTCGACCGGCAACAGCATATCCGGGACTTCCGACCAGAAGCTCTTCCAGTACAACCGCTGGGGCAACCCCTGCACCTACAGTTTCTCCGTGGCCAACGGCACCTATGAGGTGCTCCTCGACGAGGCCGAGGTCTACTGGGGCGCCGCCGGGGACCGCATATTCGACATCTGGATCAACGGGGTCGACGTTAAGAAGAACTACGACATCTACGCCTCGGCGGGCGGGGCGGACATCGCTCAGACCCTGACCTTCACCACGACGGTCACCACCGGCGCCATCGTCATCTCCGGCGTGGCCTCCCGCGACAACGCCCAGTTCTGCGCCATCGAGCTCATCCTGCAGGGGCCGGCCTGCACGCCGACCGACACCCCCACCGCGCCCCCAGGGGGCTACCCCACGCCGACGCCCTCGTGCACCTTCACGCCGACCACCACCGAGGTCTGGTCCGGCCTGCCGACCAACATGCGCCCCTACGGCCTGGAATACGTGCCCTTCCCCGTGGTGAACACCGGCACCAACGCCTTCTACCCGCTGTACATGACCTTCAGCGCCCAGAGCCCCAACGGCGTCCTGGGGGGCGGCACCACCAACCTGCTCAGCAACAACACCTGGGGCGCGCCGGTCAACACGGCCCGCTGGCGCATCGTGTTCCAGAACCTGAGCGCCACGGTGGGCGCCGGATACGCCTTCGCGGCCCAGAACCTCACCGTGGGGGTCGAGACCCGCATCGGCGCCAACGGCATAGGCTGCAACACCGGCGTCTACGACCCCGACTACCTTTACAACGCCACCAGCCTGTCCCTGCCCACGCATCCGCAGAACTATTCGGGCTCCTACTTCTGGATGGGCGTGTCGTCCACGGTCGTGCCCTACACCGAACGCTTCGACGCGGTGGGCGACCCCCGTTTCGTGCCCTACGCCGACGAGCTCGACTACAGCGGCAACCTCAACGACGGCCTGCAGGGCGGCTACAACTGGTTCTGGCGCAACTTCACCGACGGCAACAGCCTTTACCCCGACAACTCCTACTACCAGCCCTTCCTGCCCTCGGCGAATTTCGACCTGTACAACACCCAGCAGAACATCGACATCCCCAAGCTGTTCCAGCTCATCCGCCAGGGCGTGATGATCTCCAACGGCGTCTACACGGCCATGACCGGCTGGGACAGCTACTACGCCGGCCAGGGCGGCGAGATCGGCGGCGACAACTCCAACGACTTCCAGGCCGGCGTGCCCTGCTATGGCGGCCCCTGGGGCAGCACCAGCAACAGCTGGACCGTGGACGAGATCATCGGCGGGGCCAACACCAGCGGCGCGACCTACGTGGTCCAGGGCAACGGCACCACGACGCCCACCTGGCAGTCCCTGCCCTTCCTCGGCGAGCTCTGGCCGGACAGCCTGTACCAGTCGAACTGGGAGTCCCCGCTCTGGTCCGGTTCCGCGGGCACCAGCTCCACCTGGGGCAACCTGAACAACCTCGAGCAGGGCGGCTCCTGCTACCGCGAGCCCATGGGGAACCTGCAGGCCTCCACGGGTTCCAACTTCAACCAGGCCTACCACCGCAACTACGGCAACGGCTGCGCGACGCTTGAAAACGGCACCAACGACGGCAACACGCCCTTCGACCACGACACCAACCAGTTCAACGCCACCGAGATCAACGACGGCATTCAGCTCGGATCCGACTACAACTTCGCCCTGCCCAGCTCCTTCAACGTGACCCGGCCCTGGGGCCTGACCGAAGGCGGCAACCAGCCGCAGGAATGGAACATGACCTCCGGGGACAGCCTCTACGACTACCCCAACCTGCGGACGCACCTGGACGTGTACTCCGCCGTCACCTACGTGGCCAGCACCTCCTGGGGCTTCTACGCGGACGACGCGGACGGCTTCTCCAGCAGCAGCTTCAAGTCCGCCGCCGCGATCCGGACCGTGGACATGAACAAGGCGCTGACGACCGCCTCCGGAAACCCGGCGGGGGGCTGGATCATCGTCAACGGCCTGGCGCCGTCCACGGCCTCGGGCATCAACTTCGTGGCCCAGTTCGCCATCCTGACCTGCCTGCGCACCTTCGCCGACGCCGGCGTGCCCACGCAGGGGGCCTGCACCATCGATCCCGGCTTCGTCAACGCGAACAACACCTACTCGCTCACGGGCGCGGCCAGCGGCAGCACCTACCGCATCCCGCCGGTGCCCCTGGTCTCCATCCTGCACCCCACCACCAGCGACCTGTACCTGGGCATGACGACCATCCCCGTGCAGTGGGATGAGCGCTACGCCCGCTGGGACGGGCAGCCCTACGACGAGAACTACCCCTGCGTGGACGCCAACACCACCATCGGCCCCTGCGCCTCCGCGGACGTGCTCGCCAACCCGGCCCTGGAATGGCACGACGTCCAGCCGATCGCCTTCAACATCATCTACAATATCCCGTCCCAGAGCTCCTTGTGGTACTCCGCCATCACCAACAACATCGTGACCGCGGGCCCCGGCAACAGCTACGTGACCGGCGCTGCCGGAAACTACATGAACGGCGCGGACGCCGTCCTGCCCGGCTCCAGCTACCAGACCTCGCCGCACAACTATTCCTACGCCTGGACCAACATCCAGCAGGTCTACTACAACCTGGAAGTGGAGTGCTTCAGGCTGTCCCCGCAGGGGGTCGCCTACCCGCACTACGGCTACCACAAAATCCAGATCAATCTGACCAACACCCTGCAGCCATGAGCCGGGACCGAAGGAAGGCCGGCCAAGGCGGCATGACGTTCGTGGAACTGATGGTGCTGGTGGCCATCCTGGGGATGGCCAGCTACAGCATGAGCCGTTTCATCCTCAGCACCCGCCAGGCCGCCAGCCGCCAGGACGCCGCCACGGAAATGCTGCAGCGCAGCCTGCGCAGCCTCTCCAACCTGCGCGCGGGCCTGCAGGGGTGCGTGGAAATTCTGGCCAACTACGGGGACGGCACCGGGGACGCCATGCTCCCGATACACAACATGCTGGTCGCCAGCGTGGCGGCCTCGGAGAGCCTCACCGCGGTGGTGGGCCCCCCGGCGCCGGTGAGCTACTCGGCCTGGCCCACGGTGGAAACCGTCCCCCAGGTGGACATGAGCGACGCCGCGGGCGACACCTCCTGGGGCAACGAAATCATGTACGTGGCCGAGCTCAACCCGATCACCTTCACGGCCTACTACAACTACAACGGCAGCGCCTGGATCAGCGGGGCCGACCTGGGCAACTCCTCCGACGCGGAGGTGCTCAGTGTCATGAGGCTGCAGTTCGTGTATGATTATTTGGCCCATGACCCGCGCACCCTCGTCCCCGGAAGCGGGGAAGGGCTGCGCCTGGTCGAATGGCGCAGCCAGCCCTTCATCGACTACACGAGCCTGAGCACCCTCACCGACACGCCGGGGACCTACGCGGGGAACACCTGCTGTCCTCGGCTGGCGGCGGCCTGCGCCTACCTGAGCGCCGCTGGCTACAACACGGCTTTCGACCCCACCTATGTCACCCAGTCCGCGGGCGACAACTGTTTCTTCCCGATCGTGGAGGCGAACATCTCCGGGGGCATCCCGGAGAACCTCCCTGCGACTTTTCCCATGTATAGCTGGGCCTATTTGGATGATTACGACCTGGTGCAGAGCTTCGGGGCCAAACCGGGCGTGATGATCGGGCGCGTCACCCGCGCCGACGGATACGCGGGCGGCCAGACGGCCTCGCCGGCGAGCTACAGCGTGGCCTTGAACGACAACACCGGCGCGTCCTCGAGCACCACGGTCGTGGGGCTCCAGGGCGCCGGCGGCGCGGCTCAGGTGCCGGCCTACGCCCAGGCGAACTACGTGGACGCGGACAACCTGGGCGGCCCCGGCTTCCCCTCGGGATTCGAGGTGGCCATAGCCGGGCAGATCAACAGCCGCGAAATCGTGATGCACCTGGTCCTGATGGCCGCCAACGCGGGCACGACCTCGCCGGGCGTTTTCCAGGCCCTGGCGCAGACTTCGGAGATCTCCGTTGCCACCCAATCCGACTACTAGGGGCTTCCGCCCCTCCGTCCCGGAGGAAACGCGCCAGGTCCGCCTGTGGATGACGGTGCGCGTCGCGAGCTGGTGGCTGATCGCCCAGGGCGCCATGGATCTGCTGCTCGGCGGGGACTCCGCCGGGCGCCTGAACCTGCGCTACGACGATTACGCGGAGCCCTACCTGCGCCTCCTGGCGCTCACGCTCCTGTGCCTGGGCTTTTTCATGCTGAAGGCCCTGCGCGACCCCCGGCGCCAGTACCTGGCCGTGGACGTCCTCACCCTATACATGATGGGGCACGTCTACTTCCTGCTGAGCTTCCGCCTCGGATACCACGCCCTGACGCCCTTTGAATGGTTCAGCGGCGTCATGGACCTGGGGCTGGCCACCTCCCTGGTGCTGCACCGCACCCGCAGCTCCCAAATGCAGGGCGCCGGCTCCCTCCTGTCGGACAAGGCCCTGGACCTGGCCAAACAGACCGGCCAATGGGTGCAAAAAAAGGGCCCGGCCCCCAGGCCCACCCTGGGCGGACTGGAACCCGGGCCTTCGGCGGACGCCGCAGCCGCCAAAAGCGCCCCCCAAAAACCTCCGTCGGAAAAATCCCCCAAAGGCTCTTCCGAGGCGATCCCGCACCTGGATTGAACGTTTGTGCCGCAATTTTGACTGTGTGGCGCCCCTATCTTGGTTCTGCCATCCGGGCGCAAAGCGAACTGAGACGGACCAAAGCCTGCTTGTCGGCCCTGAATTTGCAGGGTATTTCCTTCCTGTTCTCGAAAAATTTGCCGCTTAGGCCCGCCACTTCGGGGCTGGACGCCAGCCAAACCGCCGTGTCCGCGCCCTCGGCCGGGCTTTTCCCCATCAAGGGCAGCATCAGGGCGAAGAACAGCTTCATGGGGCCGCGCACGGCCCGGTTGAGGTCCGTCTTCACGAGCCCGGGGCTCATCGCGTTGGCCGTGACGCCGCCGGGGCCCAGTTCGTCGGCCAGGGCCCAGGTCAGCATGCGGTCCGCCTGTTTGCTCTGGGAATAGGCGCTGAAGCCGCTGAACTTGCGCTTCCCGTATTCCACGTCGTCCAGGTCGAGTCCCCCGGCCACCGTGGAGCTGAGGTTGACGATGCGGGCCTGGCCCGCGGCCCTCAGGCCCGGCAGCAGCAGGCGGGTGAGCAGCTCCGGGCCCAGGACATTGGTGGCCCAGATCAGCTCCATGCCGTCGGCGCTGTCCTGGCGCTCCATGGTCCAGCCGCCGGCGTTGTTGACCAGGATGTCGATGCTCGGATGGGCCTTGAGGCAGGCCGCGGCGAAGGCGCGCACCGAGGCGAGGCTGGCGAGATCCAGGAGCATGACCGAAAGGTCCCGGTTGCCGCTGTCCCGGGCCAGTTCCTCCCGGACGGCACCGGCCTTTTCCGCGTTGCGGCAGGCCATGACCACCGTGGCGCCCTGGCGGGCCAGGCCCCGGGCGATCTCCCTGCCTATGCCGGAGGAGGCTCCCGTGACAACGGCGGTTTTCCCGCCGAGTGCGGCGTTCGCGGTGCTGGAGGACATGGGGCGCTCCCTGGCTGGGGGTGTAGGGGCCACGCTACGTTCTTTCTATCTTTTTTACAAGAGCTGTCACTTTTGATAGTATCGGGGCATGCTGTACAGGGGCGGGAACCTCGAAGTGCGCCTGGGCGGGAGGACCTTCCACTGCGCCCTGGACGTCACCATGGCCTTCGTCGGGGGCAAATGGAAGACGGTGGTCCTGTGGTACCTGCGGGACAAGCCCCTGCGTTTCGGTGAGCTCCGGCGCAGGATCCCCGAGATCACGGAGAAGATGCTGTCCCTGCAGCTCAAGAAACTCGAGCGGGACGGCCTGGTGCTGAGGAAGGCCTACGCCGAAGTGCCGCCCAGGGTCGAATACGCGCTGACGGCCGAGGGCAAGACCCTCCGGCCGCTCCTAAGCGCGCTGGCCGCCTGGGGGAGGCGCAAAGGCAAGAAGGACGGGACGATCGTGAAGGGCCCGGCGGGGAGGGGCCCGAAAAAAATTCCCAGCCCATAAAGCCCGCCGTCCCGGCGCCCATAAAACGAAAGCCCCCGCCCTTGAAGGCGGGGGCTTTGTCTTTGCACGCCCTTCCCGGGCGCTAGAGGCCCGTTTTGGCCTTGACCAGGACGCTGGTGAGGTCCTCGTCGTCGTAGATAAGCTCCAGGCCCGCCCGGAACATCGGGTCCCCGGAGATCATGTTCTCGACCCCCATGGTCAGGTTGAAGGCCTGGGCGAAGGCGAAGGAGGCCCCCAGGTCCAGCTGGGGCACGTCGTTGCCGAAGTGGTAGGCGTCGAAGTTGACCTCCACCGGCAGCCAGGGCAGGGCCTCGCCCACGCGCCAATCCAGCCCCACGTCGGGGCTGCTGCGCTTGATGCCGCCCCGGAAGAAGACGGGGCTGTCGAGCACGCGCCAGGCCAGGACCGCGTTGTAGCCGATGTAGCCGCTGCCCAGGCTGTTGTCGTTGGCCGTGGTGCTGAGGCTCTCGTTGAAGTAGCTGATGCCGCCTTCGTAATAGCGGTCGTGGTTGGGGATGATGCGCAGGCTGGCGGTGGCGCCGTAGAGCTCGCCCTGGTACTTGTCGAGCCCCAGGCTGAGGTGCCAGCGCACGGCTTCGGCCTTCGCGGTCATCTCGTCGGCCCGGTTGATGAGGCGCTGGGCGCTGGCCACGGCGTGGTCCACGGCCGCCTTGGTGTTGGGGTCCAGCAGCTTGGTGTTGATGGTCGTCTGGATCTCGTCGATCCGGGACGCGGCCTTCTTCAGCTCGCGCACGGTGGCCACCATCTCGCGGTACAGCTCCTCGTTCTCGACCATCTGGCCCACCGTGCCGTGGCCGGCGCGGACCTGGCCCAGGAGCTCGTTGGTCTGGTCCAGCAGCTGCTTGACCTGGCCGGTGAGGCCGTTCATGCCCGCCAGCACGCTGTCGTAGGGCTTGGTGGGCAGCACGTCGCCGTCGGCGATCATGGGCTCGCCCTCGCGGCGCAGCTGGTCGGCCTTCAGCTCCACGAAGACGTCGCCCAGCAGGCCCATGGCCACGATGTCCATCCTGGTGTCCTTGGGCAGGAGGGGCACGATGTCGCTCTCGAAGCTGATCACGACCTTCAGGGGGGACTGGGGCATGTCGGGGATGATCTGGACGCTGTCCACGGATCCGATCTCCGTGCCCCTGAAGTACACCGGCGCGTTGCGCCGCAGTCCGTCGACCCGCTCGTAATAGCCGGTCACCTGGATCTTGTGGCTCAGGAAGCTGACCCCGCGCACGGGGAAGAAGAGCACCCACACGAGCAGGACGAAGCCCGCCAGGGCCAGGACGCCCACGCGGGCGTTCATTTTCGCCAGTTCCAAGCTTCGCTTCACAGGGGCTCTCCGCGGAAGAACTTCATAAGGGTGTTCTCAGGCATGGCCTTGAGCTCGGCGCTGGTTCCCTGCCAGAGGCGGCGTCCGTCGCGCAGGAGCAGGAAGTGGTCGCCCACGGCCCAGGCGTCCTCGAGGTTGTGCGTCACCAGGATGCTGGCGACGTCCTTTTCCCGCTTGATGTCGTTCATCACCGCGCAAAAATTCTCGCAGGAGGCGGGATCCAGGCCGGTGGTCGGCTCGTCGTAGAGGATCAGGTCCGGGCTGTAGATGATGGTTCGGGCCGCCGAGACGCGCCGGCGCATGCCCCCGGAGAGCTCGCTGGGCATCTTGTCGATGCAGTGCTCCAGGCCCACCAGCCGCAGGGTCTCGCGCACGCGGCGCTCGACCTCGGGCAGGTCGCGGGGGTTGTCCATGCCGTGTTCCAGCAGGTAGTAGCCCACGTTCTCGCCCACGGTCAGGCTGTCGAAGAGGGCCCCCTCCTGGAACACCATACCCATCTTCTTGCGCAGGTCGACCAGTTCCTCCCCGCGCTGGGCCGTCACGTCGCGGCCCTCGAAATGGATGGAGCCGCCGTCTATGTGGAAGAAGCCCATGAGCAGGCGCAGGATGGTGCTCTTGCCCGAGCCGGAGCCCCCCAGGATGACCAGGCTCTCCCCGCGCGAGACGGTGAAGGAGACCCCGGAGATCACCGGCACGCCCGGGTCGTAGGAGAAGTCCACGTCCCTGAAGTCGACCATGAGCCGGTCGTCGCGGAGGGGATGCTGCGCTTTCGGGGCGGCGGCTGGGCTCATGGCTAGATCCCGGTCCAGGCGATCATGACGATGCCCACCAGGGCGTTGACGATGAACAGCCAGATGCAGCAGGTGACCACGGTGGAGCTGACGGCGCGGCCCACCCCGCGCACGCCGCCCTCGGTGCGCAGGCCGTACCAGGTGGCGATGACCGAGATCATCCAGCCGAAGACGAAGGGCTTCACCAGGGTGGAGCTGACGTGGCGGAAATAGACCGACATCTGGGCCTGGTACCAGAACATGCCGTTGCTGACCGTGCTGATGGCCCAGCCGCCCACCAGGACGCTCAGGTTGGTGAGCAGGACCAGGGGCAGGGCGGTCAGGGTCATGCCCCAGATGCGGGGGCTGGCCAGCTTGCGCTCGGCGTCCTGGCCCAGGGCCTCGATGGCCTCGACCTGCATGTTCACCTTCATGCTGCCGATCTCGGCGGCGAAGGCGGCCCCCACCCGGCCGATGAGCATGAGCGAGACCACCAGGGGGCCCAGCTCGCGGATGGTCGTCACGCCCAGCACCCGGCCGATGGTCATTTTCGCGCCGTATTCATCCAGTTCACTTTCCAGAAACAAAGTCTGGCTTAAGCCCGCAAAAAAGCCCGCGAACAGCACCACCGGCAGGGTTTGCCAGCCTATGAAATAGGCCTGCTCCACCAGCTCCACCGGGCGGATGGGGTGGCGGACGCCCTTGTAGGTGGCCCGCACCGCGAACGCGGCGAAGTCGCCCAGGGTCTCAAAAAAAGAATGTACACGCTTGAGCATCGATAGGATTATCCCAGCCCCGGGGGCGGCGGACAAGGGAAGGCGGAGGCGCCGGATTGGTGTATCCTGGGCCGGCCGGCCCCGCGCAGGGGCCGCTTGGGGTCAGGAGGGGTCGTATGGGGTTGTTTTTGGGGGGGCTGGCCTTGCTGGCGGCCGTGGGCCTGGGCTTTTGGCTGGGACAGCGGGCCTCGGCCCGGGTGGAGGCCGCGGCCAAGGAAACGGGCCTGGGCCTGCACAAGGAGCTGGAACGCCTGCGCCTGGACCAGGCCGGCCTGATCGAGCGGGCGGCGCGCTCCGAACAGGCGGCCATGGAGGCGCGCCTGAGGCTCACGCAGGACCAGGAGCGCCTGGACAAGCTGCGGGCGGAGATCGGCCTGGAGGCGGGCAGGGTGCTGGCTGAAAAAAGCGTGGAATTGCGCGCCGAGGCCGGCCGCCACTTCGAGGGCGTGGTGGCGCCCCTGCGCCAGAACCTGGAGGACCTCAAGGGCCTGGCCGACCGCATGCACCGCCAGGACTCGGAATCCAGGGCCGGCCTGGCGGAGCAGGTGCGCCTGCTGACGGAGTCCCACCGGACCTTCAATGAGCAGGCCAACACCCTGTCGCTGACCCTGAAGAGCAACACCCGGGCCCAGGGCGCCTGGGGCGAGGTGGTGCTGGCGCGGGTGCTGGAGGCCTCGGGCCTGCGGGAGGGGACGGAATACGTCCTGCAGGGCCGCGGCCTGAAGCTGAAGACCGAGGACGGCCGCAACCAGCTCCCCGACGCGGTCGTCTTCCTGCCCGAGGGCCGCCAGGTGGTGGTGGACGCCAAGGCCTCCCTGACCAGCTATTTCCGCTGGGTGGAGGCCAAAACCGAGGCCGAGCAGGCGCTGGAGGCGGCCGAGCTGGTGGCCTCCTTCAAGCGCCACATCAAGGGCCTGGGGGACAAGGACTACACCCAGCTGGAGGGCCTGCGCTCCCCGGAGTTCACCCTCATGTTCGTGCCCCTGGAGCCGGCCCTGAGCGTGGCCCTGCGGCAGGACCCCGGCCTTTTCGAGCAGTCCTGGGAGCGGCGCATCGTGGTGGTGGGCCCCAACACCCTGTTCTCGACCCTGAAGATGGTGGACCAGGTCTGGGGCCAGGAGCGCAGGAACAAAAACGCCGAGGAGATCGCCAAGCGCGGCGGCCTTCTCTACGACAAGATTTTCGGCTTCATCAAGGATTTCGCCGCGGCGCGCGACGCCATGAAAAACGCCCTGGGCCTGCAGATGGAAGCCCAAAACAAGCTGGTCGACGGGCGCGGCAGCATCGTGAGCCAGGCCGAGGAGATGAAACGCCTGGGGGCCAAGGCCAACAAGCAGCTCCCCGAAGCCTGGCTGGCCTCCGAAGGCGCGCGGGAGAGCCCGGCGGCGGAAGGGCCGGCAGAGAAGGACCTTTTTTCGTAGGCAAAAAAATAGGTCCCGGGCGCCGCGGCCCGGGACCTGGGTATCCCCGTTCTTCCGGAAAATTAGCGCCTTCTGATGAAATCCCTGATGGTCTGGGCGCTGTAGTCCAACATTTCCTTCGTGAGCCCGGGATAGGTGCCGGTCCAGAAGGTGTCGCGCATGATCCGGTCGGTGTTGGTCAGGGGCGCGGCCAGGCGGTAGTGGCGGCCCTTCATGTAGGGCTGGCGGGTCAGGTTGCCGCCGAAGAGCAGGCGCGTGCCGATCCTGGCCGCGTCGAGGTGCTTCAGGAGGTCGTAGCGCTTGAAGGATGCCCCTTCGCGGACGCTCATGGGGAAGCCGAACCAGGCCGGATCGCCGCCCTCGGTGGCCTCGGGCAGCACCAATTGGTCCTCCAGGTCCTTCAGCAGGCCCTTGAAGTAGCTGAAGTTCTCCCTGCGGCGGGCGCAAAAATCGTCCAGATGCCCGAGCTGGGCCAGCCCCACGGCCGCCTGCATGTCCGTGATCTTCAGGTTGTAGCCCAGGTGGGAGTAGATGTATTTGTGGTCGTAGCCCTCGGGCAGCTCCCCCAGGCTCCAGCCGTAGCGCTTGCCGCAGGTGTTGTCCTTGCCCGTGGCGCACCAGCAGTCCCGCCCCCAGTCGCGCAGGGACTCCACGGCCTTGCCCAGCAGGAGGTTGTCCGTGAACACCGCCCCGCCCTCGCCCATGGTGATGTGGTGGGCCGGATAGAAGCTCAGCGTGGCGAGGTCCCCGAAGGTCCCGAGCTTGCGCCCGCGCAGGGTGCCGCCCAGGGCGTCGCAGCAGTCCTCGATGAGCCAGAGGCCGCGCTTCTTGGCGATGGCCGCGATGGCCTCGGCGTCGAAGGGGTTGCCCAGGGTGTGGGCCATGAAGATGGCGCGCGTCTTTTCGGTGAGGGCGGCCTCGACCAGGCCGGGCAGGGTGTTGTAGGTGGGCAGCTCCACGTCCACGAAGACCGGCACGCAGCCGTAGAGCAGGATGGGGTTGAGCGTGGTGGGGAAGCCCGCCGCCACCGAGACCACCTCGTCGCCCGGCTTCAGGGCCCGGTCCCCAAGGAGATGGGAAGTCAGCGCGGCGAAGGCCAGCAGGTTGGCCGAGGAGCCGGAATTGACGGTGTAGAGCCGCTTCACGCCCAGGTAGCGGGAAAGGCGCTCCTCGAAGCTGTCGTTGAAGCGGCCGGTGGTCAGCCAGAAGTCCAGGGAGGCGTCCACCAGCGAGACCAGGTCCCCGGCGTCGAAGACGCGCCCGGAAACCGGGACCGCGCTCTTCCCCGGGACGAAGGCCTGGGCCGGGAATGCCTGGGCGTGGTATCCGGCGACGGCCTTGAGGATGTCCGCGCGCAGCGCTTCAGTCATGCCGTACCCCTGCGACGAAACTCCTGATGTCCTGGAGCGTGCGTTCCCTGGCCTTGCCGGGCTCCGTCAAATGCCCCTGGTACCAGCGGGCCGTGGCGCTCAGCGCCTCGTCCGTGCTGAAGAAGGGCTTCCAGCCCAGGGCCCGCATGGCCTTGCTGGGGTCCAGGCTCAGGTAGGCCGCCTCGTGCCCCAGGCGCGAGGCCGGGTCCACGCTGTAGGAGCCCTGGCCCATGATTTCGATGAACTTCCTGGTGATGGCCAGGACATTGTGCGCGGGGCTGGTGTCCTTGGGGCTGAAGTTGTAGGCCCCGGCCAGGGCGCCGGGATCCCGGTGCAGGAGCATCGCCAGGCGCAGGTAGCCGCCCAGGGCGTCGAGCACGTGCTGCCAGGGCCGCACCGCGTCGGGGTTCCTCAGGACCACCGGCCGCCGCAGGCCTATGGCCTCCACGATGTCGGGGATGATGCGGTGGGAGGCGAAGTCCCCCCCTCCGATCACGTTGCCCGCGCGGGCCGTGGCCAGGCCCACGCCGCGGGCCTCGAAGAAGGAGCGGCGGTAGGACGACACCGCCAGTTCGGCCATGGCCTTGCTGGAGGCGTAGGGGTCGCGGCCGCCCAACTCGTCGTTCTCGCGGTATGGCCAGGGCCACTCCTTGTTCTCGTAGCATTTGTCCGTGGTGACCACCACCACCGTCCGCACGCTGGGGGACAGGCGGCAGGCCTCCAGCAGGTGGACCGTGCCCATCACGTTGCTGCGGTAGGTCTCCACCGGGTCTTCGTAGGAGCGGATCACGATGGGCTGGGCGGCCAGGTGCAGGACGATCTCCGGCGCGGCCGAATCGAGGGCCGCGCGCAGCGCGCCCAGGTCGGCGACGTCGCCCTCCAGGGAGCGCACGGCCTGGCCCAGGCCGCTGAGCTTGAACAGGTTGCCGCGGACGTCCTCGGGGGCCAGGGAAAATCCCGTGACCTCGGCCCCCAATTCCTTCAGCATCCAGGCCATCCAGGCGCCCTTGAAGCCGCTGTGCCCGGTCAGGAAGACCTTTTTGCCGCCGTAAAAGCCCTTCAGCTCCATGTTTTCCACGGGGCCGCCCCTTTTTTCCACAGGTCTTCCAGCAGGTTCTTGTCGCGCAGGGTGTCCATGCACTGCCAGAAACCGTGGTGCTTGAAGGCCATGAGGTTGCCTTCGGACGAAAGGCGCTCCAGGGGCTCCTGCTCAAAGGACGTCGCGTCGTCGGCGATATAGTCCAGCACCTTGGGGCTGAGCGCGAAGTAGCCGCCGTTTATCTGCACATCGGCGTAGCGCTGTTTTTCCCGGAAACTCGTGACCACCCCCTTGGAATCTATGCCCAAGACGCCGAAGCGTTCGGTGGGAGTGACGGCGGTCAGGGTCGCCAGCCTGCCGTGGGCCTCGTGGTAGCGCACCAGGGCCGGCAGGTCCACGTCGGCCACTCCGTCGCCGTAGGTCATCAGGAAGGTCTGCTCATCCTTCAGGTATTTCCCCAGGCGCTTCAGGCGGCCGCCGGTCAGTGTGGAGAGGCCCGTGTCGACCAGGGTCACGTTCCAGGCTTCGGTGTAATTGTTGTGCCTCACCATGGTGTTTTCGCGCAGGTTGAACGTGATGTCGGACATGTGCAGGTGGTAGTCGGCGAAGTACTTCTTGATGATCTCGCCCTTGTAGCCGAGGCAGATGACGAAATCGTTGAACCCGAAGTTCGAATAGCTCTTCATGATGTGCCACAGGATCGGCTTGCCGCCGATCTCGATCATGGGCTTGGGCCGCAGGTCGGTCTCTTCGCTGATGCGGGTTCCAGCGCCGCCGGCAAGTATGACCACTTTCATGAGGAACCCCCGGGATTTAAGAAAACGTTTGGGGAACGGCGTACAGAACGGACTCGAAGCTGTTGAAACAGTGCTGCCGTATGAAAAATTTGTAGTCCGGGCACAGGGGCAGCAGTTCGAGGGGGATGCGCCAGAGGTCGTCCGGACGGTGGTAGAGGGACAGCGCCAGGAGGGGCCGGGAGGCCCTGATCAGGCGCGCCGCGCCCTTGATCGCGGCCAGCTCCGAACCCTCGATGTCCATCTTGATGAAGTCGATCCGGTGCCCCGGGATGACCTGGTCCAGGGCCACGGTGGAGAGGTGCGCCGTCCCCTCGTCGGAAAACGCGCTTCCCGTGGCGCCTTCGGCCTTGAAGGACAGGACTTGGTAGTCGTCCATCAGCCCCAAGGGCAGGCAGTGCACGGAGCCGGCCTGGCCCTCGACCGCGGCCACCAAGTCCTTGAAGTTCTTCGGGTCGGGTTCGAAGAGGTAGGCCGAGGCGGCCTTGCGGTGCTGGAGCAGCTCAAGGAAGGTGTCGCCGTTGTAGGCGCCGCCGTCCACGTAGTTCACCACCGGCGGCAAGGCCGCGAAGGTGATGTCGTTGAAGTATTGGCGGCCCGGATGCTGGAAGGACGCGAATTCCGTGTCCTTGCCCAGGCGGAAGGCCAGGGTGCGCAGGAAACAGCGGCGGCTCTCGTCGTCCTCGAGGCAATAATAGGCCCGCTCAAGGTCGGGCAGGCGGTCCGCGATGAAGCCCGGCGCGCTCAGCCAAAAACGCCATCCCAGGGCCTTTTCCAGCCCGGGATAGAGGTCCCAGGGCATGAAGAGATCCTTAAAACCGGCCGAACGGGCGAGGGCCTCCAGCTCATTGAAGGGGCTCACATGGTTGAAGATGCCGAAGGCGAGCTGGTCCTGCGCGCGGCCGCCGGAGAAATCGCTCCAGGTTTTCACGGGCAGGTCCGAGACCGTGGAGGCCGAGGGCTGGGATTGGATGAAGCCCTTCACCTGGAAGCCGGCCTTTTTCAGGCAGGCGCAGAGGTCCCTGCCGAAACCGCCCGCCCCGAAGATCCAAATGGGCCGCTTCGGATCGGGCCCCGGGGCGGGGTTGCGGGCGGCCGCTTCGCACAGCTGTTTGAAGGCCTTAAATTCGTCCGCGCCCGCCCGGCTCGCCTGGGAGGTCAAGCGCGGCCCTGGGAATAGGGGCTCTCGATGTCCACGATCTTCACCGCCGCGTTCTTGGGGACGTCGACGACCAGCTTCTCGCCGCGCATCAGCTCGCGGCAGGACATCTGGCCCTCCTGGAAGGGGATGGCCAGGTAGACATCGTTGCCGGTGAGGCGGTGCCCGGCCTTCAGGTCCTGCTTCGCGTAGACGCCGCGGATCAGCGTGTCGAGGTAGACGGTCTCCTTGGCCGGCGGTATGCGCTTCTGGGTCCCCGGCGCGCCGCACATCTCCTGCACCTTGTGGAAGGCCTTGAACCAGATGTCGATCTGGTGGGGCAATGAGTTGTACTTGGACTGGGGCTGGCCGTCGCCGTCGATGTCGATGTGCCGCTCGAAGGTCCGGGCCCCCTTGGCGTAGGCGATCATCAGGGACTGTTCCCAGTTGTGGTATTCGTGGCTGGAGAAACCGATGACGTTGTCGGGATAGCGGTCCCGCAGGAAGTCGACCTGGTTGATCTCCAGCTCGGCGTCCTCGGAAGGGTAGATGGAGACGCAATGGTTGACCGCCAGGGGGATGTTGCGGCGGTTGAAGAACTTCACCAGGTCGTCGATGTCCTTGAGGGTGGAGCCGCCGGTGGAGACGATGACGGGCTTCTTGGTCTCGGCGATCTTCTCGATCAGGAACCAGTCGTTGAGGTCGGAGCTGGCGATCTTGATGATGTCCAGGTTCAGCTTCACGCAGAAATCGACCGAGGCCTCGTCAAAGGGGGTCGCCATGGGGATGCAGCCCGCCTTGCGGATGGCGTCGACCATGACCGCGTAGTCGGCGTTGCTCATCTTGGTGTCCAGGGTCTTTTTGATGTAGCGGATGTCCGTGCGGTCCTTGAAGTCCTTGTGGATGAAATTGTCCACATCGCGGATCTGGAGCTTGATGGCGGCCTTGACCGAATTGAAGCGGACCACGCGGCTGTAGTCCTCGATGATCTTGAGGCCGCGGTCCAGCTTCCCCCAATGGTTGTTGGCGAGATCCAGGACAAAGAGTTCCTCAAACAGCTTATAGCCTTCGATCACGGTGTTCCTCCGAAACGCCAAAAATCGCCCTTGAAAGGGCCCTTTCGTGGGACTTCCCCAATCCATTTCTAACATTTTTGTTAAATTTTAACAAGGCGGCCCGGCTAGGGACGGATACGGGCCAAGAGCAAGGGAGGCATTTCCGATGGCTCCTTGACCGTGGCAAAGGCGCCCGCCGCGAGGAGCGCGGCTTTAGTTCCATAGCCCCACAAGACCCCAAGGCCTTGTACCCCGTTGCGGACGGCACCCACCATATCGTGCTCGCGGTCCCCGACCATGGTGACCGAAACGGCGTCCAGGCCCTCGGCGTCCAGCAGCAGGGCGATCAGCTCGGCCTTGTCGCTGTGCGAGCCGTCGAGCCCGCTGCCGTAGACCCCCTGCAGCAGGGCCTGGAGCCCGAAGTGCCGGACGATCTCGCGGGCGAAGACCGAGGGTTTGCTGGTGGCCACGAACACGGGAGCCCGGGATGCCAAGGCCTCCAAGGCCCGCTTCAGGCCGGGATACAGCTCGTTTTCATAGATCCCGAGGTCCTGGTAGCGTTCCCGATAATGGCCCAAGGCCGCCTGCACCTCGGTCCGCGAGCCCAGCAACTTGGCCAGCGAATCCTGCAAGGGCGGGCCCACGCACCAGTCGAGGTCCTCGGCGGCGGGCAGGGGCCGCTCAAGCCGTTCCATGGCGTAGCGGATGCTGCGGATGATGCCCGGCTTGGAGTCGCAGATCGTTCCGTCCAGGTCGAACAAAAAGGCCGGGCCCCGGGCCACCGCTATTCCTCTAGGATCGGGATGATCATGTTGGCCTTGAATTCCTCCCGGTCCAGCAGGGGGGAGAGGTCCTCGAGGGGCTTGGACACCATGCGCCCGTCCGGCAGGCGCGCGGAGGAGAGTTTGGGCTCGAAGGCGTAGTCGTCCGGGAGCAGGACCTCGCACAGCACGGGCCCCGGATGCGCCAGCACCGCCGCGATCTTGGCGTCCGCCTGCCCGAGCTCTGCGATCAGCTCGGTGTGCAGCCCGAAGGCCGCGGCCAATTTCCTGAAGTCCGGGAAACCCACGCCCGAATCGGCGTCCACGCCCACCCAGCGGCTGTTGAAATAGGCCCCCTGGGTCTGGCGTATGGAGATGTAGCCGCGGTTGTTGAGAAGGAAAATCTTCACCGGCAGCTTCTGGTAGGCGAGGGTCTCCAGCTCCTGGAGGTTGAGCATGATGCTGCCGTCGCCGGCCAGGCAGGCCACCGGCCCACGGCCCAGGGCGAAGGAGGCGCCGATGGCGGCCGGCAGGTCGTAGCCCATGCTCGCGCAGCCGGAATTCCACAGCCAGCGCTGGCCGGCCTTGATGTCGGCGGCCTGGAAGGGCGCCACCGAGGCCGTGCCGTCGCCTCCGACCACCACGTCCCCCTCCCTCAAGGCCAGGCTGAGGCGCTGGATGAAGGTGTAGGGGTCCAGGCCGCGCGTGGGGGCCTTGGCCAGCGTCCCCGTGGGGAAGCGCCGCTTCCGCTCCATAGACCAGGCGTGCCACTCGGACCAGTCCGGCAGGGCTTTGCCGCGGCACAAATCCGCGAGCCCCTTGATGAAGGCGCCGGCGTCCATCTGCACGGGGAGGTCCGGAACCAGGGTGTGCTTCTTCAATTCGCAGGGATCGATGTCCACCACGACCTTTTTGGCCGCGCGGGCGTAGGAGCCCCAGGAATAGCTGATCTGGCGGATGTTGTTGCGCGAACCGATGGACAGCAGCAGGTCGCAGTTCTGCAGCACGAAATTCCCGGCCCGGCCGCCGATCGTGCCGATGCGGCCGACATAGTGGGGATGCCCCGAGGCGATCAGGTCCGCGCCGTTGAAGCTGCCCAGCACCGGGATCCCGAGTTTCTCGACCAGCTCCAAAAAGCCCTTCTGCGCCTTGGCGATGCGGATGCCGTGGCCGGCCAGGATGACGGGGCGCTTGGCGCCCACCAGCAGCTTGAACGCGGCCTCCAGGGCCGCCGCGCCGTCGCCGGAAACCGCGTCCTCGGCCGGGTCGTAGTCCGCCATGTCGCTTTCGCTCACCAGCGCGCCCTGGATGTCCAAGGGCACGTCGAGCCACACCGGCCCGGGCCGACCCGTGGTGGCGAGATGCACGGCCTTGTCCACCAGGCGCCGGGTCTGCTTGGGGTCGCGCAGGGTCGCGGCGAATTTCGTGAGGGGGGCGACGATCCTGGTGATGTCGACCTCCTGGTCCCCCAGCTGGCGCAGGGCCAGGTCCGGCTGGGAATGGATCGAGGTCTCCATCTTTATCTGGCCGGACACATAGAGGACCGGGACCGAATCCGTCCACTGGCCCAGCAGGCCGGTCAGGGTGTTCGTGCCGCCCGGGCCGGAGGTGACGTTGACGAATGCCATGCGCCCTGAGATGCGTGCGTAGCCCTCCGCGGCGATGGCGCAGGCCTGCTCGTGGTGCATGCACACGGTCTCCAGCCCCGCCTGGCTGCCGAGGGCGTCGTTCAGATGCATGGCCCCGCCGCCGGTGATGAGGAAGACGTGGGTGACGCCGTGCCTCTCCGCCAGGCGCCGGGCGATGTAGTCCGCCACCTTAACCTTGTCATTTGTCATGCAAAAGCTCCTCCCGGCGGATCAGCTCGGGGTGCTGGGCGTACCAGGCGTAGAGTTCTTTGAGGGATTTTTCGATGGGGGTGGGGGCGAAGGCCGGGAATTCCGCCTTGAGGCGGGCGTTGTCGCCTGAGTACTCCGGCCCCTGGCCCGGCGTCCTGACCACGATTGGCAGGTCCTTGCCAGAGAGGGCCAGTATCCTGTGGGCCAGGTCCAGCAGGGAGGCCGTCTCGTCCGGGGTGACATTGTAGGCGTGGTGGGCCGGCCGGCCGGCCAAAAAATGTTCCAGCACGGGCATGAGGTCGTCGATGTAGAGGTAATCGAAGCGCCGGTCCTGGTTCATGGTCAGGGGCAGGCCGGCCAGGCACTTGCACATCATGTTCGAGATGAAGCGGATGGCGTAGTCCTCGTACTTTCCGAAAAGCCCGAAGATGCGCAGGTCCACAATGTTCTCGGAGCCCTCAATGCGCTTCTCGCACACGTACCTGAAGAAGCCGGCGTCCTCGTCGGGCACGTGGACCCCGAAGTAGTCCTCGGACATGCGGGGTCGGTAGTGCTTCGGGTCGTAGACGGACCCCGAGCCCATCACGATCATGCGCCCCACCTCGCCGGCGTGCCGCTCGAGGTTGAAGAACTGGCGGACGTTGTCGTAGAAGAGGGCGCTGAAATCCTTGGCGTTGCGGTGCCCGGGCTTCACGGCGGAATGGACGATGGCGTCGAAGCTCCGGCCGCGGAAGAACGAGTCCACGGCGGCGCTGTCGCACAGGTCCAGCTCGCCGTGGCCGGGGCTGACGAATTCGTACTTGTCCCTGAGCCCCGACTCCAGGATGTTCCGCCCGACGAATCCGCTGCCGCCGGTGAGCAGCACCCTGGGCCTGGCCATCAGAAATTGATCCTTTCGCTTTCCACGACCCTGGGCCGCTTCAACACCTGCGTATGTATGTTTCCGAGGTACTCGCCGAGGATGCCGATGAAGAAGAGCTGCACCGAGGCGATGAAGAAGAAGCCGATCACCAGGGGCGCGACCCCCAATGAAAACTGTTGCCAAAAGAGCAGCTTGTAGGCCAGGTAGCCGCTGGCGGTGAGGAAACACAGGGCCGACAGCACGAAGCCCAGCATGGCCGCGAGGCGCAGCGGCACCTTCGAATGCGTGGTGATGCCGAGCATGGCCATGTCGTAGAGCGTGCCGAAGTTGTTCTTGGTGATGCCCCGGCGCCGGCTCGGCTGGGTGTAAGGGATCAGGGCGGGCTTGAACCCGAGGTCGGAGATGAGCCCCCTGAAGTAGGGGTAGGGGTCGTCGAGGCCGCGCAGGGTATCGATGACCTTCTTGTCGTACAGGCCGAAGCCGGTGAAGTTCGGGATGAGTTTGACGTCCGCCAACCCGGTGATGATCCAGTAATAGATGCGGCGCAGGGTGAAGAAGGCCAGCGACTCCTCGCTGTTGGCCTTGATCATGGCCACGATCTTGTAGCCCTGCTCCCACTGCTCGATCAGGCCCGGGATCAGTTCCGGGGGGTCCTGGAAGTCCGCGACCAGGGCGATCACGGCCTCCCCTTTCGCCTGCATCAGGGCGTGGAAGGGCGAACGGATATGCCCGAAATTGCGGGTGTTGACGATCACCTTGACGTTCTTGTCGCGGGCGGCGATGGCGCGCAGCACGGCCACGGTCGAATCCGTGGAGCAGTTGTCGATGAAGATATGCTCGTAACGGTACCGTTTGAGGGACGCGAACACCTGTTTCACGGCCTCATACAGGGCCTCAACGTTGTCCTCTTCGTTGTAGCAGGCCGTAACGACGCTGAGTTTCTTTTTCAACGGACACCAGAGTCAAGGATTTGGGACCGGCCCGCGCGCGACCACCTGGGGGCCGTCTCGTCCGGGGCACTGCGGGAACCCTCAAGGCGGGCTCAAGACCTCCAACGGCAGGGTCTGGGCTTCCTGTCCGGCATAGCTCCAAACCGGCCTCAGAACCTGGCTGTAGTATGGCGCGGTGCTCAACTGGGCCTGGTCGATCTCCAGGAGGTGCTGCCCCTGCGCCAGGTGCACCGGCCTCCCCAGAAAGCCTCGGCGCTCCGGATCGTCGGGATACCAGGTGATGCCCGCGCCGGGGCAGCTGGAGCAGTAGGGCAGCTTGTTGGCCGGGTCCAAGGGATCGCGCTCATAGACCTTCTTCCCGTCGACCAGCAGCTTGGTGTAGATGGAGGCGCTGGCTCCGAAGGCGTAATCGCCGTCCCGGGGAATGGCGAGGCGGGCCCGAATCTGCAGGCGGTAAGGCGCGTTGAAGCCCCCGCCGAAGGCGTCGGCCTGCCAGAACCACGGGTCGTCCGTGGTGAAGGTCTCGGAGCCCAGGCCCGTCCAGCCGCTCCGGGACCGTTCATAGGAGGCGAAGATCTGGCGATAGAGGGGATCCTCCTGGTTCAAACCCCGGACCTGATCCCGGTCCCAACCGCGCGGTGGGGCCAGTTGCTGCAGGGTCACCTTGAACTGGGGTCGCCGGGCATACTGCTCGACCTTGGCCGGATCCAGGCCACGGATGCGCAGGAGGCGGGCGAAGCGGTAGGGATGCTTGGCCATGCCGGTGTAGGCCAGCGGCCCCAGGGAGGACACGGGAACGCGCACCTCCGACACGACCTCAGCGCCGATCGCCCTTAACCCGGGCTCAAGATGGTCATAAAAAGGAACCAGGAGCACCCATACGTCTTCGGGGGGCCCGCCGGGCCTGGCGGAATTCTTCAGCGCCCACCTCAGGGCGTCCACGAATCCCCCTCCCGTGGAAACTCCGTCCGCCTGCCTTTTGTACCAGTAGACGTTTATGCCTCGCTCCATGGCGGCGGCCTGCATCGAAAGCGCCACCCCCCACCAGTCGTTGGTGTCGGGCTGGTAGAAGGAATCGTCCGTGGGATGCCAGGTGGAGATGAGCAGCCCCTCCGGGCCGACCGCCGCGCGCACCGCGCGGAACATCTCCGTGGTCGGGGGCTGTCCGTTCATCATCATGCCGGGATCGCGCTGATTGCGGACGAAGTAGTCCCGCCACGAGGCGGCTCCGTAGCCGGCGGCGGCTGCGATCCCCAATGCCGCCAGGATGAGGCCGGCCACCCGGGCCTTGCCCAGCCATGCGCGGGCCACCCGCGCCACCGTGTCCGAGCCGATCGCGGCCAGCAACAAGGTGGGCGGCAGAACCATGATGGTGCGCCGGTCGCTTGGGAAGCTGGGGTCGGCGGCGGCGGCGGGAAGGATCCCGATGAACCACCAATAAAGCATGAACGCATAAAAGACGTTGCGGAAACGGGCCAAAGCCACGCAGGCGCCCAGCACCGCCAGGGAGAAAAGCCAGGGGTGGACCGTCGGATAGATGGTGGGAAAGTAGCCCACGCAGTACGCCGGTCCGGTCTGGGTCAACATGCCCATCCTCGCCGGAAACTGGGAGAGGACCCTGGCCAGAGTTTCGTTCATCCTCCCCAGCAGGCCAGCGGGCGCCAGCGCGCCGGCCTGGATGGGCTGATTGAAGGCGGCGAAATAGGAGTAGGAAGCCCCCGGGCTGGTCGCCAGCCATAGCAGCACCGGCGCGATGCCCACGGCGAAACCCAGTGCCAGCGGGGGCACCGATCCGCCCAAGGCCGGGCGGGCATCCTTCCTGGAGATCCACGCCAATACATAGAGCCACGGCACCAGCGCCAGCATCACCCTGGCGGCGGGGTAGACGTTGAAGCAGAAAGCCCACAGCAGACCCGCGCAGGCGAAGCGCCAGGCCCCGCCCTTGCGCAGGGCGACCGCCAGCATCGCCAGGCACCCGACCACCATCAACATGGTTTCGGTCATGAAGTAGGGCGCCCGCGCCACGGTCACCGGCCAAAGGCTGACCGCCCAGAAAAAGGCCGCCGCCATGCCGGCCCAAGCCCCAAGCGTTTCCTTGCCCATGCGGTAAAACAGGCCCGTCATGGCGATGCTGACCAGAATGCCTTCCAGCCGAAAGGCCAAGATGCTGCAGCCGAAGGCCTTGACCCCGGCCATAATCATGTAGAACGGCATGATGCCGTCGCCGCCCGCCGGATCGTTGTAATAAGTCGGTCTGAGGCCGTCCACGAGCTGCCAAACCTCGTTCCAGATCAGACTTTCGTCCCTGGAGGTCAGCCCCACCGGGATGGCCCCGGCCCGGTAGAGCCGAAACAGGGCGCCGACGGCGACCAGCGCGAACAGCAGCGCGGCACCCAGGCGGCTTGGGATCGCCGGAAGCGGTTCGAGAACTGCGACGCGCCAGACCAGGGCGGAGCCGGCCATCCACAGCGCCATCGCCGGGAGCTGCCCACTGATCCCCTCCTGGGCTGCACGCCAGGCGCAGTAGAGGCCGAGGCAGCCCCAGACAGCCTGCGTCCATCTGCCCGAAAACTGCGGGTCCTCGGGCTGGGAAAACACCGGCCCTTTAGGATAAAACCGGATCAGTCCCAGGCATCCCACCGCGCCCGCCATAAGGATGCAGGTTGGGAGCAAAAGCTCGTATTTTCCCCACACCAGCCACAGCAGGGCGGCATAGACGAGCCAAACAACCGTACCTGAAACCAGGGCTTTCTTCGATTGCTCCAAGCGCTACTCCCTCCCGAACGCGATACCCACCAAAAGGCTGCCGACCCCGAGCAAGGCCAGACCCAAAAAAGCCGAACTGGGGTAGAGCACTGAGTAGCCGAACCAGCACAAAAAGGCCCCGTCTAATCCCTTGGTCCAGTCGATCTGCTGCACCCTTCTATCCATGCAAAAGCCCCTTTTCTGCTGCTCCAATCCATGCAATCAAGATGGTATTCAAAAAAACGGAACGGCCATAGCGATTTCCGAAACGGCTTTTAAATGTACCTGAAACTATGGAATAATTCTACTATTGGTCCACTGCCAAGCGCGCCGCAGCTGTCCGCTCGAGTCGTCGATGAGTCCTGATCTGCCTGCGCTTATCCGCCGCGCCCAAGCCCGCCTCCTGGAGATGCATTTCAACGCCAAAATCGGGCACATCGGCGGCAACCTTTCTTCCCTCGATGCCCTCCTGGTACTGCACCACTCCATTTTAGGCGAAGACGATGTTTTCGTGCTCTCCAAGGGCCACGGGGCAGGCGCACTCTACGTGGCGCTCTGGTCCAAGGGAGCCATCAGCGATGACCAGCTCAACCAGTTCCACCAGGATGGGGTCAAGCTGGCAGGACACCCCTCGGCGGGCTGGCATCCGGAAATCCGTTTCGCCACGGGCAGCCTGGGCCACGGGCTGGGGCTGGCCGCCGGGACGGCCCTCTCCAGGAAACTGCAGGGCCGGCCGGGAAGGATCTTCTGCCTGATGTCCGATGGCGAGTGGCAGGAGGGATCCGTCTGGGAGAGCCTCATCTTCACGGCCCACCACCGTCTGGACAATCTGACCGTATTGATCGACCTCAACGGCCTGCAGGGATTCGGCAGCACGCGGGAAGTGGCCTCCATGCAGGATCTGCAGTCCCGCATCCAATCCTTCCAGGTGGACACAGAAACCGTGGACGGCCATGATCCCCAGGCCCTTCTCGGGTCGCTCCAGCGCTCCTCGTCGCGCCCCAGATTTTTGCTGATGAAAACCGTCAAGGGCCACGGCGTCTCGTTCATGGAGAACAGGATGGAATGGCATTACCTGCCCCTGGACGAAAGCCATTATCGGGCGGCCTTGCGGGAACTGGACGCATGAGGGACGCATTCTGCCAGGGCATGGTGGAGCTGAACGCCGCGCGGCCCTACATCTTTTTGACCGGTGACCTGGGTTTCAAGGCATTGGAGCCCCTGCGGGAGACCCTGGGCGCACGCTTCATCAATGCCGGCGTGGCCGAACAGAATATGGTGTCGGTGGCCGCGGGTCTGGCAGCGGACGGCCAAAGCGTCTGGGTCTACAGCATCGCCCCCTTCCTTTACGCCCGGCCCTTCGAACAGATCCGCAATGACGTCTGCATGCACGATCTGGACGTCAAGCTGGTGGGAAATGGAGGCGGCTACGGCTACGGATCCATGGGTGCGACTCACCACGCCTTGGAGGACTACGGCATCCTGCTGACCCTGCGCCACATGCGGGCCTATGTCCCCGCCTTCGACGAGGACGTGCCGGCGGTGCTACGGTCCATGGCGGCGCGCCCACACCCGTCCTACCTTCGTCTCGGCCGGGGGGAAAAGCCCGCCGGCGCGGCGGTTCCGGCCTACGCCCCCTGGCGCATGCTGCTTGACGGAGGCGGTCCGGTGCTCATAGGGGTGGGTCCCCTGGTGGGCGCCTTGTGGGCGGCCTGCACGTCCCTGCCTCTTGTGCAAAGGCCCCAAATCTGGGTCTGGTCCGAACTTCCCCTGGACAGCCCTCCGCCCCAGTCTCTGTTGGCCTCCCTGGAAAAAAGGGGGCGGCTGGCGGTGCTTGAGGAGCACGTGGCGCAGGGCGGAGCAGGGCAGATGCTGGCCGCGTGGCTGTTGAAGGCGGGGGTGGCTGTGCGGAGCTTCGACCACTTCAGCGCCCAAGGCTATCCTTCAGGAAACTACGGTTCCCAACAATTCCACAGATTGGAATCCGGACTGGATCCCAAATCCGTGCTCCGCACGCTCGGCGTGCCGCTTCCGTGACGCAAAACCTGGAACAGAGCATCCGCCTCCTGCCCGGCCCGATCCTGGTGCTGGGCGCGAGCGGCTTCGTGGGCGCCAACCTGATGCGCAAGCTCATGGCCGTGCGCGAGGACGTCTACGGGACCTCGTCCAGGACCGCGCCCTGGCGCCTGGAAGGCCTGCCGGAGCAGCGGATCGTGGCGGCGGACCTTCTGGTGGAACGCAATCTGGTCACGCTCATCGACCGGATCCGTCCGCGCACCGTTTTCGATTGCGTCGCCTACGGCGCCTATTCTTTTGAGAAGGAAAACGGGCTCATCTTCAGGACCAACGTTGATTACGTGGTCCGCCTCGTGCAGGAACTGGTGAAGGTCGGCGTGTCCTGTTACATCCACGCCGGCAGTTCCTCGGAATATGGCGACGCCGCGGCGGGGCCGAAGGAGGAGAGCCACCTGAAGCCGGACAGCGCCTACGCCGCGTCCAAGGCGGCGGCCTCGCAGTACCTTTATTACATGGGCAAAAAGCACGGCTTTCCCTGCGCCAACCTGCGGCTGTACTCGGTCTACGGCCCCTGGGAGGACGCCTCCCGTTTCATCCCCGCGATCGTCATGAACGGCATGAAAGGCGCCTACCCGCCCCTGGTCGATCCCTCCGTCTCCCGGGATTTCGTCTTCGTCGACGACGTCACCGAAGCTTTCATTCTCTCGGCTTTGGAGCTGAAACCCGAGCATTACGGAGATTCCTACAACATCGGCAGCGGCATCAAGACCACGGTGGGCGACCTGGCCCTCATGGCCAAAGGCCTGTTCAAACTGAACGCCGAGCCGTCCTTCGGCACCATGCCCAAGCGCCATTGGGATCATGCCGACTGGTACGCGGATCCCTCAAAGGCGCGGCGCGTACTGGGCTGGCGGGCCCGCACCTCCTTGGACGAGGGCCTGGCCAAGACCGCCGAGTGGATGCGGGGCCTGCGCGACCTCGACGTCTACCGCGGAGCGTCCAAGCAATTCGGCAAGGACACCGTCTACAGCGTTTCAGCGGTGGTGGCCTGCGCGAACGCGCCGGAGCCCCTGGAGGACCTCTACCGGCGCCTGAAGGCGGTGCTCGAGCGCCTGAACATCCAGCACGAGATCATCCTGGTGAACGACGGGGCCGGCGAGGCCGTGGAACGCTGCATCCAGGAGCTCAGCGCCCAGGACCGGGACGTGCTCGGGCTGACCCACTCACGCCCCTTCGGCACCCAGGCGGCCTTCCGCAGCGGCATGCAGGCATCGACAAAGAACGCCTGCGTGCTGATCAGCGGCGACGGTCAGGAGCCCCCCGAACTGATCGAGGCCTTCGTGACCCAATGGAAGGCCGGCTTCGAGGTGGTATATGGCAGGCCTTCCCAGCTCGGCCAGCCGTTCCTGGCGCGCGCTGCCTACGGGCTGTTTTACCGCGTTTTCGACCGCTTCTCCTACATTCGCATGCCCCACGACGCCGGCGACTTCGGCCTGATGGACAGGCGCGTGGTGCAAAGCCTCCTGCGCTTCCCGGAACGGGACCTTTTCATCCGCGGCGTACGGGCCTTTGCCGGATTCAAACAGATCGGGGTCGACTACGAGCGCAGCCAGCCACGCGGACTCCTGGCGCGGCTGTTCAAGAACCTGGGCCGCGCGAAACGCGGCCTCCTGGGCTTCAGCACGGCCCCCCTCAGCATGCTTAGCGCCGCGGGCATGGCGCTGTTCCTGATGTCGGTGCTCCTGGGGCTATTCCAATTGCTGCTCAAGGTGTTTGAGCCCGCCAGCACGCCGCGCGGCGTCGCCACCACGCTTTTGGTGATCACGTTCTTCGGGTCTCTGAACCTCCTGGGCATCAGCGTGCTGGGCGAATACCTGGCCACCATCTTCGAGGAGGTCAAACAGCGGCCCCACTCGATCTTGAGCCATGTCGTGCGCGACGGCGAGGTGCGCTCCTCCTCCTCGAACGTGGACACGGTCCTCGGGAACCCGGGCGGGGGGGCATGAAGCGGTCCTTCGTCTCGGTGGTCCTGCCGGTCTACAACCAGGCGGACCACATAGGCCCCGTGGTGGAGGCCTATGTCCGGTGGCTGGGCCAGCTGTCCGCGCGCTGGGAACTGCTGCTGGTGGTCAACGGCTCCAGGGACGCCTCCGAGGCCGTCTGCCGAGCGGCGGCGCGGCGCCACGAGGGCGTCAAGGTGCTGGTTTCCGGCCCGGGCGGATGGGGCCTGGCGGTGCGCATGGGGCTGGAGGCCGCCCGGGGCGACCTCCTGTGCTACACCAACACCGCCCGCACCTCCCCCCAGGACCTCTGCGGGGTCCTGCTCCTGGGCATCCTGAATCCCGACAAAGTGGTCAAGGCCCGGCGCGAAGTGCGCGGCGATCCCCTGCGCAAGCTCGGTTCCTGGCTGTACAACCTGGAGTGCCGCCTGTTCCTCGGCACCCGCACACGGGACGTGAACGGCACCCCCAAAGTCTTTCCCCGCGCCTTCGCCCCCCTGCTGGCCCTGCGGGAAAACGGCGACCTGATCGACGCGGAATTCAATGCCGTGTGCGCGGCCCAAGGCTATCCCGTGCTGGAGCTTCCGCTCTTCGCCCAGGTCCGCCACGGCGGACGCTCCACCACCCGCTTGAGTTCGGCCTGGCGCATGTACCGCGGAGCGTGGCGTCTGCGCGCCCGCCTGTCGGGGCGTCCATGAAAGCGAAGCTCGGGGATCCTTGGGAAGTCCAGCAGCGGCAATGGCGCGATCCGGCCCAAGTGGCAGCGCAATGGGAGGAGGCCGGGAACCTGGATCCGCGACTCCTGGAATGCGAAGTCGAGGGCCCCTTCTGGAGAACGCTGGCCGCGGCCGGGGTCACGGTGCTGTTGACCCGCGAATACGAGCACCTGGTGGTGGCCCTGGGCGCACCCCGGGGCAGGCCGCGCATCAGCTACCTGCGCCTGCCCCATCCCTCCGGCCTGGCCGTGGACAGGAAACGGGGGATCGTGCATGTGGCCAGCACCCGCAACCCAAACCAGGTCTATGACCTCGCGCCCGCGTCCGGTATGCAGGCCCGTTTGGACAGCCCCCGGGGCGGGTCCCCTGGCCCGGTCCTTCTGCCTCGGCGCGTCCGCTTCTATCCGGGCTCCTGCTATTTCCACGATCTCGCCCTGATCCAGGGGCGGCTCCACGCCAACGCTGTGGGCCACAACGCGGTCGTGCGCCTGCCCGACGAAGGCGGATTCAAGCGCGTCTGGTGGCCGCGCTGCATCGACCGCGAAAACGGCCCACTGTTCGGGCGCAACCACCTTCAACTCAATTCCATCGCTGCGGGGCCGGATCTGGCGGGCTCCTTTTTCTCCGCCTCATCCGGCATGATCCGGGGAACCCGGCCCGGGGACATCAAATTTCCGGTCGACGGGACCGGGGTCATCTTCTCCGGGCGCACCCGGGAGGTGCTGGCCAGCGGGCTGACCCGGCCGCATTCGGCCCGCCTGCGCCACGGGCGCCTATGGGTGGACAACAGCGGCTACGGCGAAGTCGGCGTCATCCGTGACGGACGGCTGGAGGTGTTGCGCCGGCTCCCCGGCTGGACCCGGGGCCTGGGTTTCTGGGGCGGCCTGGCATTGGTGGGAACTTCCCGGGTGATCCCGCGCTTCCGCGCTTACGCGCCGGGTTTGGACGTGGACGCCAGCCGTTGCGGCCTACACCTGCTCGACGCCAAGGACGGGCGCAGCCTGGGCAGCCTGTATTGGCCCTACGGCAACCAGATTTTCGCCATCGAAGCGGTGCCGGAAAGTTTCACCACCGGCCTGCCCTTCGACGCCCAAAGGCCGGATCCCGAGGCCGCGAAGCGCCTTTTTTACGCCTATCAGGCGTGAGAACCCGGGGCCCTCTGGCCATACATTTTAGGCTTTTTCGGGACCGGACTATCGTCCACAATGCACGGTCCTCTACTGGGAGAAGAGAAAAATGGGCAATGAATTCAAGCTGCTGATGATCGGCGCCATGTACGAGAACGGCGGGAACACCACCCACCGCTTTCTGGACGGGCATCCCCAACTCTACGTGTATCCCTTCGAATCGCAGCCGGGGACAAAGTATGTTCTCGACCACCTATCCTCGATGTTTCCCGTGAAATATCGCTGGCCGGTGTTCGACCTCGACGCCACCCCCTACCAGGACTACAAGGCCATCATCGACGAGGAAGGCAAGGTCCGTTCCAGGACCCCCTATGTCAGCAAATTCCGCGACAAGCCCTTCGACATGAACGACGACGAACGCTGCCGCATCTACCAGGAATACATCGCCAAGTCCGGCCGCTCGCGGGGCAAGAACATGGCCGCTTTTTTCAGCGCCACCTTCGACGCTTGGAAGGATTACAAGCGTTCGGGCCGGGAGGTTTTCCATGTGGGCTACAGCCCCATCATAGGGGTGGACGGTGACAAGATTTTAAGGGATCTGCCCACCAGCCACGTCCTGCATGTGGTCCGCAATCCCTGGTCGGCGTACGCCGACACCAAGAAGCGTCCCGTGCCCCTCGGCCTCGAACACTACATGCTCGGCTGGACGCTCAACCAGCAGCATGCCCTGCGCTTCCAAAAACAGTTCCCGGACCGCTTCCACATCGTGCGGGCGGAGGACGTGATGGCGGACTCCTACAAGACCCTGGGTGGGCTGCTGGAAAAACTCGGCCTGGAAAAGGCGGAATCCCTGCGCAAACCCTCCTGGAACGGCGAGGAAATGAAGGAGGTCTATCCCTGGGGAACGATCCGCACGCCCACCCCGGAGGCCAACCTCAAGACGGCTGAGGAACTGAACAAGGAAGAACGCGAATTCATCCGTTCTTACACCGAAGTGTATCAGGAGGCATTCGGATACAGAAATTTCGTCTAGGACGCGGGACGTCGGGCCCGAAAGGAACTCGGTCCCCTGCATCTCATCCCGCGGTGGCTGCCGGCCTCCATGGTGCCTATCCAAAACAAGAAAGCCGCCCTGTTCGGGCGGCTTTCTTGTTTTAGGGAAAACAGAGGTGCACCGGGGCCGGGCGGCCCGGACTAGATCGGCTTGTACTTACTGATCTCGTCGCCGGTGAAAATATAAAGGCATCCGTCATGCCCGGCACGGATAATGGGGGCGCCCTTGATATCCAGGTAACCCTTATTCCGACCCTGGGCGTCCACGACGATGACGACCCCCGACTGCTCGCACGGCACATAAAGCATGTTGTTCATCATGGCGGGGCGACGATTGGTGGGCGCGCCGCACAGGCCTGAAAGCGTCTTCTCGCCCTTGCCGACGTCATCCACCATCCTGATACAGCCGTTGTAGATGTCCGTTACGACAACGCGATCCCCGGCCTCAGAAACGTCGTAGGCGAAACCCTGCGCGGTGTAGTTCGTCTTATCGATGCGCCGTTTTCCCAATACTTCCCCGCTGGGCGATACCTTATAAAGGGTCTGGCCCGCCACATCGCTCACAAACAAGGCCCGGCTCGAGTTGGACCAGGTCATGCCCAACAAGCGGACCGCCCCGGGAACGTTGAAGCCGCCCGCCGGCGTGAAATCCCTATGGTAGCGACTGATGTAGTTATTGTCCGAATCGGTCACGTAGATAGAATTTCCGTTGCAGGCCATGGCCTCATTCGGTCCGGCACCGATGGCCGCGGTGTGCGATAGATCACCGTTCACATAATCTTCCAAGCCGTCTCCAGCAAGGACGATCACCTCGCCCCCTGCGCTAACCCAGAAATCGCTGGTATCGGCCCGCACGTCGAAGCTCGAGATTTTTTTCAGGTCCAGGACCCCGCCCCATTCCGGCGGAATCGGCGCTGCGGTGAAGGCCGATGCAGGTGCGGCCGCGGCGCCTGGAGCGGCAGGCTCCGACGTGTGGTGGTGCACATAAAAGTAGGCGCCGATAGCCAGCACGACAACAGCCAGGCGGATGCGCAGACCCATATTCTTGGAAGGAACCTTGGCGGGAATCGGCTCGGGTTGGGGCGGAACTGGAATCTTCATCGGGATTTCTTCAGTATGGCGGGCTGGGACGCGACGTTTTTTCTTTTTAGCGGGTGTTGCCATATTTCCTCCGGTCATTTTGGCGCCCTGCGAAAACGGAATTATAAGAGATGCCCTCCAACAAGACAAGCGAAGCAGCCCCTAAAAATCCCCAAAGCGCCCGCCGGCCATGTCCCACACAGTGGGACATCAGCTCTCGGCCGCGAATCATTTCTTCTTCACTTCATTTCCCTGCGTTTTTCGCATATTATTTTTTAAGTTCCAACCCAGGAGCGCCATGGTCGCCGGAAAATCCACCCCCAAGACCTCAAATTTGGAACTTGTGCTTACTGCGATCCCCGGCGAAACGGATTTGCCGAGGCGAATCGATTCCGTACGTGGCGCCGCCGCCCGCGCGGGACTCAAGGCGGACATGGCCCTTGTTTCTGAAACAATGCCCGCCGGACTTTCAGGCATACGCCACATTTCGGCTCCCCCCGGACACAACAGCCAGGCCGCTTTGCTGCTGGCTTCCGCCGAATCCAAGGCCCAGCGCCTGCTTTTTTTGCCGGGACCCAGGTGCCCTGAGCAGGCCGTGCTGCGCTCCTTGGCGACAAAATCCGGTGAATCGGACTGGATTTTCGCCTCGCGCGGCCGGGTGCCAGGTCTGGCGGCCTTTTTTGAAAAGCTCGGCGCGGTTCCGTTTACCATGGATTTGGGCGCCCCCAGCATCATCAGGCAAAAACATCTGGCATTGATCGCGCCGAGCCTAAGGCCCCAAGATCCGTTTATCGCCGCCCACTTGGTGCGCGCGGCGAATGCGGCCGGACTCCGCCTGGAAATTCGCTCCTTGGGGGAAAGCGGCCTCGGATTGTTTGAAGCCCTGGGCCTGGACAACTCGCTCATCAAAGCCAGGCTAAAAAATCGCTTCGATGGACTGTGCATTGGCGCGGCCATGTTGGCAGCCGGCATCTTCTTCAAGTGGGAGGCCCTGACCGAACTCCTGCTCTTCGGAACCGGCATATTGACCCTTGGCTACTACTTCGGTAAGGCCGAGTGAACTATTTCGGCCGCTACCAACGTTATCTCCTGGCCCTGGGCCTGACCTTGGCCCTGGTCCAGGTCGCTTGGATCAAAATCGGGAGCTTTTTCGGCCTGGCGGGCGCGTCCTTGTTCGGAGTGTTCGCGGTGGCGTGGGCCCTCAAATCCACCCAATCCGCCTGGCCCTTGCCCCCGCCCGAACCCGCCCAGCCCGCCACCGCGCTCAAGCCCCCTTCGGCCATCGGGATAACGCTTCTTCTGGCTGGCATCGCCTTCATTTGCCTGGCCCTGTCCCTGGCGCTCCAGGACCAACTGGCCTGGTCCCTGGCGGCGGTGGCGGCGGGCGCTTGCTGCTGGCGCCCGGAGCTGGATCTGCGGCCGGAACCGGGCCTTTCCCGGCGCACGCTGGCTGGCCTCATGCTGGCGATCATGCTCACCGGCGCGGTGTTCCGCTTCTACAAGGCCGGCGAAATTCCTGCAGGCATGCTGACCGTGGACGAACCGCGCCTGATGCTCGTGGCCGGTCAAATCTTGGACGGAAAACGGGCGACCTATTACGTGGAGGGTGCGGAAGGGTACGCTCCCTGGTGGGTGGAAGCCGCCGCCATGTGGCTATTCGGAAGGGACATCACGGGCTTTCGCATGTCCTGCCTGATCCCGGGATTGATTTTGGTGGGTCTGGTCGGCATGCTGGCCCTGGAACTTGTCGGATCAAGGCTGGGCCTGCTGGCCGCCGGCCTGACCGCCGTCTGCGTGTGGCCGGTCACATTTTCGCGTTCGGAATATATTGTCGCCTCCTCCCTGCTACCGGTGGTGGCCGCACCCTGGCTCTTTCTGCGCGGGCTGCGACGGGGTAAAAATCTGGAATTGTGCCTGTCCGGATTCTGCGTCGGGCTCAGCTTCAACGTCTACACTCCCGGACGCCTGACCTGCGTCCTGCTGGGGCTCCTGGCCTTCTATGTCTGGTTTCGGCGCCCCGCATGGCGGCCTTCCCTGCGCCGGGCTTGGATGCCCCTGGCCGGCGGTCTGGTGGTCGGCTTGGCGCCCCTCTTGCTGTGGGCCGCGCCCGACCCCGGATACGCCTTCAGGGCCTATTTCGGAAAATTGAACTGGGGCATGATCGCCGGCGAAAGCGTGGTCCAGGCCCCGGGCATGGTCGCGAAAATGGAGATGGTCCTGGGCAACATCCTGCCCGGGCTGCCCCAGTTGTTCACGATGTTCACCACCCATGGCGGCATCCGACCCTGGTTTTTCAAGTTGGACCAGCCGGTCGTCGACCAAGCCACGCTATTTCTCATGCTCTGCGGCCTGGCCGTCAGCCTCATTCGTTTCCGGCAGCCCGCCTACGCGTTCGTCGTGACTTGGTGGCTGCTGGGGCTAACGCCCACCCTCCTGGCCAGCCCCCAATACCATATGGACGAACGCCGCATCATGGTGGCCATGCCGGCCACAATGTTGCTGGCGGCCATGGGCCTGCACGGCCTTCTCGGCCTGGGCACCAGGAATCTGCGTCGGGTCCACGCAGACCGGGCGATGCTCGCGCTGGCCCTGGGATTTTTCGCTTTTCTGGGCGCCCATTGCTGGCACATCTATTTCCATGACATCGAATTGGACCGCACACGTGAAGACTACAGCTACGCCAACTTCGACAACATGTTGCGCGGCATTTTCACGGAAAACAACAAATCGCCCGTATCGGTGCTCAGCTACCGTCCGCCCAACGACCAGGCCTGGTACGGCTCCAATCCCGAGAACGAGCAAATAGACCACTGGAACGTCTTGGGTCCCATTCCGCACCAAGTGGTCAACGCCGACGGGGACTACCTCGGCGAGGGTGGGCTCTCCGGCGCCCTACGCGGACTGGATCTCAGCGGCGGACGCGATCCTCTCGTGGTGTTGACGCCCTTCCATTATTACCTGGAGCCCTTTCTGGTCGGGCAACTCGGCGGCACGCAGGTCGCGGACATAGCGCCGGTGCGGACCACGGACGACATCGCCGGCGGTTTCGACTATTCAGACATAGGCATGGAATGGGACAAAACTTCGTTTACGCGGATAGTGCGTCTGAAGAACTTCAATCCGCTCCAACTGAAGGCTCTCGAGACGCGTTGGCTCTATCCCTATGCCGTCCAGGAGCTGGAGCCGCCGCTTTCCCTGGGAGGGCGCGAGGCTATCACGAAACTGTGGCTGCTTTCACCGGAACACATACGCGCGTTGGAGGACTATGACCGCGACCCTCGTCGATGGCGCGCCGGCAAGCCCGTCGTCTTCAAAGTGCCGGATCCATGGTTCTGCGTCTATTCCTCCAATTTCCCGGGACATCCGCAGCTCCCCTTCCTCCTCAGCGCCCATTGGGTCCTACGTATTCCGGCGGACGGACTCTACGCATTGGGCGCCAGCAGCACCGGCTACCTAACCCTCTCCGTCGACGGCCGGCGGGTCTACACCTACATACCCCGGGATCGGACCGAATACGACGCCGAGAACGGGGGCGCCCTGGGCGCCCCGATCGCGTTGAGCGCCGGCGACCACAGGCTTGATGTGAGCCAGCTGTTCCTAAGCTCGCTCAACAACTCCAATAGCCTGATCCGCCTGGTGTGGCAGAGGCCCGGAGGGGACAAGGAAACCCTTCCCCTGGAATTCCTGCTGCCCCCCGCGGCCGCCCATTAGTTCTCCCCGGATTTTCCGGCCGCGGGACCTTCACAATCCGAACCTAAATAGCTCAGCCCGCGTCGTGGCGGCGGTGCTTGCCGCCCGCCGGGGCGGGCCGGCCCGCGTCCCGGGCCGTGCTGGTCAGCCGGTCGAAGCTGTCCTGGGCCCAGGTCACGATGACCTGGCGCTGCACGTCGCTCAGGCGGGCCAGGGGATGCATCAGCTTGTAGCTCCACAGGGGCATGTCCCCGCTTTGCACGTTGCCGGCGATGCGGCGCAGGTCCTTGAGCACCTTGGAGCCCGGGTCAAAGGGGAAGCCCTTGCTCATGTCCAGGGCGCGGCGGCCGTCCTCGACGTGCCCGTCCAGGAACTGGCGCACGCCGGGCAGGGAGTGGTACCAGGGCCACACGGTCTGGGTGCTGTGGCAGTCGAAACAGGCGTCCTTGAAGATGGGCTCGACGTTCCGGGTGTAGGACCTCCCGACGTCCGCCAGCACGGCCGGGGAAAGCTGCTCGGGCAGGGGGGCCAAGGGGCGATGGGGACGCTCGCGGGGACGCAGGACCCACCAGACCGCCAGGACGACGATCGCGGCCGCCAGGATTGCTTTGCCTTTGTTCATCGCCCGCTCCAGGTTTGAGCCCAGGTTTCCAAAAAGACATTCTAAGCCCTTTGCAGCGGCCGACGCCAGCGCGGCCCCCGGAATTCACCATTGTTTACCTTGCGGCCCCGCGTTTCCGGCCCGCCCCCCTTGACAAAACCCGTCTTCGGAATATAGTGGATGTATCCACTATTGAACCATCCATAGCATTGGGAGAACCGTTTTGAGCGACGAAGCCATCTCTATTCGGGGGCTGGTCAAGCACTTCGGCCCGGTCAAGGCCGTGGACGGCATCGACCTGTCCGTGCGCCACGGCGAATGCTTCGGCCTGCTCGGCCGCAACGGGGCGGGCAAGAGCACCACCATCAAGATGCTCATCGGCCTGCTGCCCCCCGACGCCGGGGAGGCCCGCGTGCAGGGCCACGACCTGTACCGCGACGCCCAGCGTTTAAGGGCCTGCATCGGCTACGTGCCCCAGTCCCTCAGCGTGGACGGCGTGCTGACCGGCCGGGAGAACCTGGACTTCTTCGGCAAGCTCTACGACCTCCCGGGCAAGGTCCGGCGCGAGCGCATCCCCGAGATCCTCAGTCTCCTGGACCTCTCGGACGCGGCGGACCGGCCCGCGGGCACCTATTCCGGCGGCATGATCCGCCGCCTGGAGGTGGGGCAGAGCATCCTGCACCGTCCGCCGGTGGTCTTCCTGGACGAGCCCACCACGGGCCTGGACCCGGTGGCGCGGGTGTCCCTGTGGTCCTACCTCAACCGGCTGAGGAAGCAGTTCGGCATGACGCTGCTGCTGACGACCCACTACATGGAGGAGGCCGAGCGCCTCTGCGACCGCATGGCCATCATGGACGGCGGGAAGATAGCGGCCTCCGGGGACCTGGCAGCCCTGCGGCGCCAGACCCGCATGCCGGGAGCCAGCCTGGAGAAAATCTTCGTGCGCCTGGTCGGGCACCTTGAGAACGACAACAACGAAGGGAAACTAAGCGATGTCCAACGCAGCCGCCGCAACAGCAAACGCCTCGGATAGTGTGGGGCGGACCCCCAGCTTCCTGTACTCGACCTGGGTCATCTTCCAGCTGGAAAGCCTGAAGATCCTCAAGGATCCCATGGAGATAGCCTCGCGCAGCGTGCAGCCCGCCCTGTGGCTGCTGCTCTTCGGCCAGGCCTTCAACCACGCGGCCCTGATCGACACCGGCGGCGTCCCCTACCTGGCCTACCTGACCCCGGGCATCCTGGCGCAGGCCATCACCTTCGTCAGCATCTTCAACGGGCTCAGCATCATCTGGGAGAAGGACATGGGCCTGATGCAGAAGGTGCTGTCCACCCCCATCACCCGCACCGCCCTGGTGCTGGGCAAGATGCTTTCGGCCAGCACGCGCAGCTTCTTCCAGCTGATCGTGGTGACGGCCCTGGCCCTGTGCCTGGGGCTACACTTCGAATGGTCCCCCGCCCGGGCGCTGGGCCTGCTGGCCCTGATGGTGCTGGGTTCGGCCTTCTTCACGGGCCTGAGCATGATCCTCGCCAGCATCGTGCGCACCCGCGAACGCATGATGGGCATCGGCCAGCTCGCCACCATGCCGCTCTTCTTCGCCAGCTCGGCCCTCTACCCGGTCGCGGCCATGCCGCCCTGGCTGCAGGCGGTGGCCACGGTCAACCCCATGAGCTTCCTGGTGAACGGCCTGCGCGGGCTGATGCTGAACCCCGCCTACGCTGGCTTCGGCGTCGACGCCGGGGTGCTGCTGGCCCTGAGCGCGCTGGCGCTTGCCGTCGCCACCTGGCGCTACCCCAAGCTGCTCCTGTGAAGCGGGCTCAGTCGAACCCGTATTTCCGGATGAACCAGGTCTTCACGCCCTGCGTCAGCACCGCGTAGCCCAGCATCGTGGCGATCAGCCAGGGGTAGAAGGAGAGCGGCAGGGGCACCATGCCGATCTTGGCGCCCAGGGCGGTGTAGGGGATGAGGATGCCCAGGCCCATGATGATGGCCGTGGAGGTCATCAGGGCCGCCGAGGCCCGGCTCTGGAAGAAGGGGATCTTGGCGGTGCGGATCATGTGCACGATGAAGGTCTGCGTCAGCAGGCCCTCCACGAACCAGGCCGACTGGAACAGGCTTTGGGCGTGCAGGACCGCGATCTTGACCGGGTCCGCGTCCTTCAGGCTGGCGACGTCGACGCCCTTGGGCAGCAGGGCCTGGACCTCGCCCACCTTGAAGATCCACCACATCAGCCCGAAGGTCGTGTAGTCGAAGATGGAGCTGATGGGGCCGATGTAGATCATGAAATCCCGGATGCCCCCGATCTCCCAGCGCCGCGGCCTCGCCAGATAGTCCGGATCCACGTCGTCGAAGGGGATGGTGGTCTGGCTGAAGTCGTAGAGAAGGTTCTGGACCAAAATCTGCGTGGGCAGCATCGGGAAGAAGGGGAAGATGATGCTGGCGCCCAGCATGGAGAACATGTTCCCGAAGTTTGAGCTGGCCCCCATTTTGATGTACTTGATGATGTTGCCGAAGACCTTGCGGCCCTCCAGCACCCCCTCCTCCAGCACCAGCAGGCTCTTCTCCAGCAGGATGATGTCGGCCGACTCCTTGGCGATGTCCACGGCGTTGTCCACGGAGATGCCCACGTCCGCGGCCTTGAGGGCCGGCGCGTCGTTGATGCCGTCGCCCATGAAGCCCACCACCTTGTTGGAGCGGTGCAGGCTCCGGATGATCCGCTCCTTCTGGGCCGGGCTGAGCTTGGCGAACACGCTTAAGCTGAGCACCAGGGGGTCGAGCTCCTCGTCCGACATCTTCTCGACCTCGCCGCCCAGCAGGATCCTGTCCACCGGGATGCCGACCTCGGAGCAGATGTGCCGGGTCACGTGGTCGTTGTCGCCGGTGAGCACCTTCACGTCCACGCCGTGGCCCCGCAGCAGCTCGATGGCCTTCTCCGCGCTCTCCTTGGGCGGGTCCAGGAAGGCCAGGTAGCCCAGCAGGATCATGCCCGACTCGTCCGCGACCCCGTAGGCCGGGTGCCCCGTGGGCATGACCTTGTAGGCCACGGCGATGACGCGCAGGCCGTCGTCGTTGAGGTCGCGCGCGACCCTGCTGTAGGTCTGGCGCAGCTCCTCGTCCAGGGGCTCCACGTCGCCCTCGCCGTCGACGCGGTCGCAGACCGCGAAGACCTCCTCCAGCGCGCCCTTGGTGATGAGCACGTCGTTGCGCCCCTGCTCCTTCACCACCACGCTCATGCGGCGGCGCTGGAAGTCGAAGGGGATCTCGTCGACCTTGTTGTAGTCGACGTCCACCTTCAGCTCGGATGCCACCTGCTTCTGGTCGAGCACGGCGATGTCCAGCAGGTTCTTCAGGCCGGTCTGGTAGTAGCTGTTCAGGTAGCCGTAGCGCAGGACCTTGGGGCTCTTGAACCCGGTGGGGTCGACGTAGCGCAGCAGCACGACCTTGTCCGCGGTGAGCGTCCCGGTCTTGTCCGTGCACAGGACGTCCATGGCCCCGAAGTTCTGGATGGAGTTGAGGCGCTTGACGATGACCTTCTTGCGGGACATGGCCAGGGCGCCCTTGGCCAGGTTCACCGTCACGATCATGGGCAGCATCTCGGGGGTCAGGCCCACCGCCACCGCCACCGCGAAGAGGAAGGCCTCCGGCCAGGAATGCTTGACGAAGCCGTTGATGAGGAAGACCGCCGGCACCATGACGGCCATGAAGGTGAACATCAGGATGGTGAAATTGTTGACGCCCTTCTCGAAGCTGGTGACCTCGCGCTTGCCCATGAGGGTCTTGGCCAGGGAGCCGAAGTAGGTGTCCTGGCCGGTCTTCACCACCACGGCCTGGGCCGAGCCGCTGAGGACGTTGGAACCCATGAAGCAGAGGTTGTTCAGTTCGATGACCGCGCCGGTGCCGGTCGCGGGCCCGGCCAGCTTCTCCGAGGGGAAGGACTCCCCGGTCAGCGCGGACTGGCTGATGAAGAGGTCCTTGGCGCTAAGCACGCGCAGGTCGGCCGGGATCATGTCCCCGGCCGAGAGCTGGACCAGGTCGCCGGGCACCAGCTCCTTGAGCGGCACCTCGCGCTTCTCCGAGCGGGTGATCTTCTCCAGGCGCTGGCCGATCCCGAATTCCATCTCCTCGCGGCGCAGCACCGAAACCGTGGTGGTGACCATGGCCTGCAGGCGCTCGGCGGCCTGGTTGCTGCGGTACTCCTGGAAAAAGGTGAGCGTGACCGCGACCACCACCATGGCGCCCATGATGCAGCCGCTGGTGGGGTCGCCCGTGGCGAAGCTGACCCCGGACAGCACCACCAGGAGCAGGTTGAAGGGGGTCTTGGCCGCGCCCCACAGCTGCTTGAGCGCGCCGTCCTTGCGTTCGTGCGCCACCTCGTTGGGGCCGCTGCGGCTCAGGCGGCGGGCCGCCTCTTCGGTGCTCAGGCCCAGCTTCTCGCCGCGCACCAGGCGCAGCGCCCGCTCCGCGTCGGCGCCGGCGACGTCGCGGTAAAAATCGCCGAAGGCGTGGGCGGAGGGGTCGGCCCCCGCCGATTTGAAGGCCACCGGCAGGGAGAGCTTGGAGAAGAGACTGTTGCCTTTGAAAAGAACCTTCATCGGTGGCCCCGCAAAAATTGGTGCGCTTTAATGGGATCGCTCTCAGGCCTTTTTGCCAAGCTCCCTTTTACCCCAGAATGGGCAGGGCCTGAACGCAAAAACGTCTTTCGTAACAAGCTTTTTCGACGGCAAAGGGGGTCCGCGGGCCGCTCGCCGTGCTGGTCAGGCCGCCCCTTACGCGCTAACATGCCTGGCGCCCCCGCCCGGAAGCGTGCGGGCCTCGCTTTGATCCCTGAAGGAAGGCACCCGTGGCAGAACCGACCCTTTTGGCCCTGGATTTCGAGACCGCCAACCACGCGCCCAACAGCGCCTGCCAGCTGGGCCTGGTCCGCATCGAGGGCTGGCGCGTCGTGGGGACGGCCAGCTGGCTGATACGCCCCCCCACCGACGAATTCTTCTTCTCGTACCTGCACGGCATCACCTGGGAGCAGGTGGCCGGGGAGCCGCACTGGGGGGCCTTGTGGCCCCGGCTGGCCCCCCATTTCCAGGGCGTGGACTTTTTGGCGGCCCACAACGCGCCCTTTGACCGCGGGGTGCTCCTGGCCGCCTGCGCCGAATACGGCCTGACGCCGCCGGCCCAGCCCTTCGTGGACACGGTGGAAGTGGCCCGCAAGGTCTGGAAAATCTACCCGACCAAGCTGAACCTGGTGTGCGAGCGCCTGGGGATCGCCCTGAACCACCACGAGGCGCTTTCCGACGCCAAGGCCTGCGCCGAGATCATGATCCAGGCGAAGACCCAGGGCTGGAACCCGAGCTAATTGGGCCTTTGCGCGGAACCGTCAAACAAAGAGGGGGTGGGCTTCGGCCCACCCCCTCTTTGTTTTGCCCTTAAAGGCCCGCCGACGGCCCTAAAAGGTCACCTGCTGTTCGATCTGGAGGAAGGAGGTGGGGCCGGTGGAGCCGAAGTTGTTGTTCAGGCCGTAGGAGGTGTAGTTGATCGAGGTGTGGCAATTCCCCTCATAGGTGTATTTGAGGGCGACCGTGACGGCGTTGAAGGACCCGGTGTAGGGCCCCAGGGCCAGCCTGAGCCAGTCGGACACGTCGTCATAGTAGTAGTTTTCGTAGCGGGCCAGCAATTCCACCCGCGGGGCCTCGGGATCGAAGATGCGCCAGGGCTGGAACGCCCCAGCGACGTAGTAGCTTTCCGCCCGGCCCTGGAGGCCGCCGTAGACGTTGTTGGGCAGCAGGGTGGCGGTGTTGAAGGAGGGCCCGTACTGGTCCTTCTTCACGTACTCGGACTGCAGGTACAGCACGTCCCGGGAGGTCTGCAGGGTGGCGTCCAGGCCCTGCGCGTCGGCCCATTCCTCGTTTTGGGGCTGGCTGGCATGGAATGCCGTGTTCTCCGGGTCGTGGAAGGCCGAGGCGCCGAAGTTGAATTGGGCGCCGAAGGGCAGGCAATTGTTGGCGATGCGCGGTTCGAAGCTCAGGCGCCCGATCTCGGAGACGTCCTGGTCCTGGGTCTGCAGGGGGAAGGCCAGTCCGAGCGTGTCCGTGGGCTGCCCGTCCTGGGAATCCTCGGATTCGTCGTTCACGATGTCGAAGGCCGCGGTGTAGGCCATGAAGCCGAGGTCGTGGGCGTGATAAAAATGCAGGCCCATGACCTTTTCATAGACCAGTTCCGCGATCATGGCGTCGTTGGCGTCGTCCTCGTTGGCGACGGGCAGCCCGGTCGAGATGGTGTTGGTCTGGTCGAAAAGGTCGAAGGGATCCGCGCTCGGCGTGGCGACGTGCCCGAAGGGGTTGTGCCCGCCGTACATGAGGGCCCGGTTGGGGAAGAGGGTGTAGCGGGAGTCGGTCTGCTGCTCTATGCCGAAGCTCTGCCGCTTCTGCCCGGCGAACACCGAAAAGGTGTAGTCGTCCGCGGACCCGACAAAGGGCAGCAAAGGCAGCCTTTTCCAGCCCACCCCGACGTCGTCGAGCTCCAGCGCCGAGAAATTGTAGTCCAGTTTCATGAACATGGTCTCGCTGAACTTGTACTTGAAGTGCACGTCGAGGTGCTTGAAGAACATCCCCACGTCGCCGTTGGGGCTGCCTTTCGGCGCCTGGATGAAGTCGGGGCTGTCCCCATTGCCGAGGTCGATGCCCTTCTTGCTGGCCGGATCGGTGTTGAACTCGCTGGTGAACTCGGCGTCTATGTTCACCAGGAGGCTCAAACGCCGCCACTGCATGGGGGTCTCTTCGGCCTGGTCGTAGCCGGGGCCGGCGACGTCGAAGGGCATGTCCCCGTCGTTTTCCTCGGCCTCGCTCTCCTCGGGCAGGGCCTCCCCGGGCTTCACCGCGGCGATCTGGCGGACGTCCTCAAGCTTCGCCGCCAATCCACGGATGTCCGACTCCTGGTCGTCGAGCTGGTTGTCCAGGTCGATCAGCTGCTGGCGCAGGTCGGCCTGCGGCGCTTGGGCGTCCGCCCAGGCCGCGCGCGCCGGAATGCCCATGCAAAGGCAGGCTGCCATGACGGCGAGGCCTTTGGCGGCCGCTCGGGGCTTGTGAGGCATCGGACCAGCTCCTGTCCCAGACTTCATCGCTAGGTTGAAAAGCATCGCCTAAAAATTCACCTGCTGTTCCAACTGCAGGAGGGCCGTGGCCCCGGCCGCGTTGAAGTTGTTGTCGAGGCCGTAGGTCGTGTAGTTGATCGAGGTGTGGCAGTTGCCCATGTAGGTGTATTTGAGGGCGATGGTGGTGGCGTTGAAGGACCCCGTGTAGGGCCCCAGGGCCAGCCTCAGCCAGTCGGAGACGTCGTCGTAGCAGTAGTTTTCGTAGCGTCCCAGCAGCTCCACCTGGGGCGCGTCCGCGTCGAAGATGCGCCAGGGCTGCACGGAGGCGGCCAGGTACCAGCTTTCGGCCCGGCCCTGCAGGCCGCCGTATTCGTCGTTGGGGACCAGGCCCGCGGTGGTGAAGGAGGGGCCGTACTGGTCCCGCTTCACATACTCGGACTGCAGGTACAGCACGTCGCGGTCCGTCTGCAGGGTCGCGTCCAGGCCCTGCGCGTCGGCCCATTCCTCCTCGCTCATCTGGCTGGCGTAGTATTGGGTGTTCTCGGGGTCATGGAAGGCCGAGACGCCGAAGTTGAACTGCGCGCCGAAAGGCAGCAGGTCGTTCAGGGCGCTGGGCTGCAGGCCCAGGCGGCCGATCTCCGAGACGTCCTGGTCCTCGGTCTGCAGGGGGAAGCCGGTCTTGAGGCTGTCCGTGCCCCCGCCGGGGACCGAGTCCTCGGATTCGTCGTTCACGATGTCGACGCCCAGGTTGTAGGCCAGGAACCCGAAATCGTGGGCGTGGTAGAAATGGATGCCCAGGGTGCGTTCGTAGACCAGTTCCGCGACCAGGTTGCCGCTGGCGGCGGAATTCGGCTGCTGGCCGCCGCCGATGGTCGTGGTCTGGTCGTAGAGGTCGAAGGGATCGGCCGCGGCTTTGGCCGCCGGGCCGAAGGGATTGGGGCCGCCGAACATCATGGCCCGGTTGGGGAACATGAGGTTGCGGGCGTCCGTCTGCTGCTCGATGCCGAAGGACTGGCGCTTCTGCCCGATGAAGACGGAATAGGTGTAGTCCCCCCAGCCCGAGGTGAGCGGCGGGAAGGGCAGCTGCTGCCAGCCCACGCCCACGTCGTCGAGCTCCAGGGCCGACAGGTTGTAGTCCAGCTTGGCGAACATGCTGTCGTTGAACCTGTATTTGAAGTGCAGGTCCACGTGGCCGAAATACATGCCTTCTTCGCCGTTGGGCAGGGCCGGCTGGACGTAGCCCGCCGAAGCGCCCTGGCCCACCCCGCCCGGGCCCGGGGCGGAGTTGTACTGGCTGGTGTACTCCAGGTCGATGTTCACCAGGAGGCTCAGGCGGCGCCACACCAGGGGCACCTCCTCGGCGCTGTGGTTGTTGGGGCCGGCCACGTCGAACAGCATGTCGCCGCTGCCCTGTTCCTTGGCGCTCTGCTCGGGCATGGCCTCGCCGAATTGGGCGTTGGTGTTGGCGCTGACCTGGCCCAGCTCGGCCTTCAATTGGCGGATCTGGTCCTGCTGGGCCAGCACCCGGTTTTTCATCTGGAGGACCTGGTCCTGCATGCTGCCGCTCAAGGGCAGGGCCCCCAGGTCGGGTCCGACCTGGACCGCCGGCGTGATGGTGTCTGGCGCGGCGGCGGCCCGGGACGCGCCGGAGGCCGCCCCGGAGTCCATGGACTGGGCGGCGGCCGTGGGAGGGCTGGTCACCGCGTCGTCCGTGTCCGCGCCGCTGTAGGCGCCGGAATCCGCCGCGTGGAGGGCGGCCGTGGGCGCCGTCAGGGCGCAAACGGCGCATAGAGTCAGGCCCAAGGCCGCTGCAATGGATTTGTTACGCATCGGGGCTTACTCCTGTGCAGGACAACTGAGCGTCCGGGACCCTTTGGCCCCAAACGCCGGCAGCGTCAAAATTTCGCCGAGAAACTGAACTGGTCGGCCAGGCCGAGGTCGCCTTCAGGCACCCAGGCGTAGTCCACCTGCCACCAGTTCATGCCGAATCCCGCTCCCGCCGTGATGCCGGTGAGTCCCGTCACCCCGCCGTAGTCGGGCAGGTATTGGTAGCCGGCGCGCAGGCTCAGGAAGCGGCCGTAGCGCAGTTCGGCGCCCACGCTGAAGGTGGTCTGGCCCCAGGTCGCCAGCACCGGCACCTGGGCGTCCGCGTTCATCAGGAGGCTGTTGCGCAGGTCCAAGACCGGCAGCTGGTAGGACACGCCGGTGCGCCAGGTCGTGGGCAGGTCCGCGCCGGCCAGCTGGGGGCCCAGGTTCTGCACGCTCGAACCCAGCCTCAGCCCCTGCAGGGCGTCGGTGTACTGGCCGAAATCGTACTGCCCGCCCAGGTCCAGCGCCCCGGTGCCGGCCACGGCGTTGTCGATGTTCTCGCCGACCGCCTTGAGGTTCGCGCCCAGGTTCAGCCCGGGCAACAGGGTCTGCGCGTAGGTCAGGCCGACGCTGTAGTAGTAGGGGTTGAAGCTTCCGGCGGGGGTGATGACGCCGCCGCTGAAGGTGCTGGCGTCCACGGTCCCCACGTTCAGGTAGGTGAGGTTCAGGCCCACCGCGGCCTGCTGGAAGACGCCCATGGCGGCGGCCGCGTTCTCTAGGTCGCTGCCCTGGAACAGGAAAGCCTGGTTCAGGCTGAACTGCTCCCCCTTCACCCCGGCAAGGCCGGCCGGATTGAGGTCGGCGGCGTTGACGTCGGCGACCGAGGCCACTCCGGCCTGTCCCATGGACGCCGTGCGCGCGTCCGCGGGCCAGGTGAGGAAAGGCGCGGACTGGCTTCCCAGCCCGGTGTTGCTTTGGTCGGCCGACAGCGCGGCGGCCAGGAGGCCTGCCGCGGCGAGCGCCGGAGCCAATCTAAGAAGGCTAGACCTGGGGTTCAAAACTTTTCTCCCTTAGGGCACGACGGCGATGTTGAGCCAGCCTTCGTAGGTGCTTCCGTCCGCATAGACCACCTTGGATTTCACCCGGTAGATGCCCGGAGCCATGTTTTGGGTGGCCCACAGCCAGGTCGGGGGCGCGCCCGCCGAGGCGGCGCCGAAGCCGAGCGTCGAAACCAGGCGCCCGGTCAGGCTGTAGACCCAGAACTGGCTGGAGGCGGCGTCCTGGAGCGGCGCGAAGTATACCGGCTGGCCGGCATGGGCCGGCACCGGGCCCGCCAGGGGCTTGGGCGGCTGGGGCGGCGAGTACCCGTAGTTGCCTCCCACGCCGATCCTGAGGGAGCAGGGCTCCCAGGGCGGGGAGAAGGTGGCCAGGGTGTCCGTGGTGTCCGAGTCGCTGATGGTCCAGTTCGTCGGCAAGGCCTGGGGATCCGCGTCGATGGCGGCGTCCTGGCTGGCCTCGCTGCCCGTGGCCACTGCGCAGTCGTAGCCGGCCCAGTCCGGGAAAGTGCCGAATTGCGTGGCGGTCTGGCCGTCCACCAGGGCGCCGTTGCCGTTGGCGGGCACGGCGTCGGCCGCGCCGCCGCTGGCTCCCCAGGTCGAACCCATCAGCACGGCGTTGAGCAGGACGGGGTTCGAGGTCGTCCCCTGGAACACGACCAGCAGTTTCGGCTGGCTGAAGCCGATGCCGGAGGTGTCCGTCCCGCCTTCGGAGATGACGCCCTTGTCCGCGGTGATGCAATTGGTGTTGCCGCAGGCGGGCCGGCCATAGGTGACCACGGTCCCGGCGGGATAGGCCTGGTCCGCTGTCCACACCACGTAGTGGGCGTTAGGGCTGACGAAGGCCCCCGAGGCCCAGTTGGCGTTGCAGATGCCGACGCTGGTTCCGGCAGATATGTCTTTCATGAACTCGAAGGCTATCTGCTTGCCCGCGGCGCTCTTGGAGGCGCCGGACAGCGCCACGATCATCACATCGCCCTGGGACAGCAGGCTGGTGGCCGGCGACGGCGAGGCGGTCGGGCTGGCCGTGCGCGTGGGGCTCACGGTCGAGGTGGGGGTGGGGCTTTCCACCGGGGTCTCCGTGTACGTGGACGTCGGCGTCTCGAAGGGACTCTGGGTGAAGCTCGGCGTCGCGGAATAGCTCGGGGTGGGGGTGGCGAACTGCGTCGTCGTATAGGTCGGCGTCAGCGTCGCGCTGGGCCCGGCCTGGCCCATGAACCCGCACACGTCCGCCCCTGTGTACCCGGGGCTCGTCCCGTCCGGCACCCAGTTGGCCAGCGCGCCGTTCGCGTCGTCGTTGACGGCCGCGTCCAGGGCGCTTTCCGAACCGTCCTCCGTGGCGCAGTCGTAGTAAGCGCTCTCCACGTAGTTCGCCGTCAAGGTAGACCACGCCGTGTTGCCGCCGGGCGAGGACTGGCTGTCGGTCAGGTTCCACGGCAGGTTGCAGGGGCAGTTCCCGCCCGTGGCCGTGTTCCAGGTCCCTCCCGCCATCATCGCCGTGATCACCGTCGCGTCCGTCGGCGAGCCCTGGTACACGCTCAAGGTGCTCGGCGCCGACGAGGTCACCTTCAGCCCCAGGCTCCCCGAGCCGCCCCGGCTGACCGCCCCGACATCCTGCAGGCCCGTTCCCGTGGTCGCGCTCAGGGCACCGGCGGTCCCCCCGTTGTCGCCGGGGGCATTGTAGTAGTAGGTCAGGACCGTTCCGGCCGGGTAGGCGTTCGACGAGGTCACTTCTATATATTTGTCGTTCGTCGACAATTGCGTCGGAGGCGACGAGGGGCTCGAACCGGCCGTCTCCCACCCGTCGTTGGTGAAGTACAGGGTCGTGCCCACGGCCATCGGCTGCAGCAGCACCACGCTGAACTGCTCCTGGTAGGCGCTGTACGCCACGAAGGCTATGTCCCCGGGATTGAAGGCCGTGCCTGCGGGGGTGGTCGTCGCCGTGGGAGAATCTGTGGAGGAAGGGCTCGGACTCTCCATCGGCGTCTGGGTGAAGCTCAGCGTGGCCGTGGAGGAGGGGGTCGGGGTCTCCAGGGGGCTTTGGGTGGCGCTGGGCGTGCCCGTCTCCGTCGAGGTCGGGCTTTCAACGGGCGTCTGGGTGGGGCTCAAGGTCGCCGAATAGGTCGGGGTGGACGTCTCGAACGGCGTCGTGGTGTAGGTCTGCGTCTGCGTCGCGCTGGGCCCGGCCTGGCCGAAGAATCCGCACACGTCCGACCCGGTGTAGCCAGGGCTGGCGTCGCCGGTCCAGTTAGCCAGGGACCCGCTGTTGTCGTCGTTGATCGCCGCGTCCAGCCCGCTCTCCGGCCCGTCCTCCAGCACGCAGTCGTAGTTCGCGCTCTCCACGTAGGCCGAGATCGACCAGGCCGTGTTGTTCGCGGGCGCGCTGGTGCTGTCCGTCAGGTTCCAGGGCAGGGCGCAGGGGCAATTCCCGCCGCTGGCCAAAGGCCAGGCTCCGCCGTCCAGGAAGGTGCTGATGACCGT
>Ga0210388_10000238_pt1 | contig 48760 bp, 33 predicted proteins | sample IncBWC19OmetaG_FD_155485 | JGI IMG/M metagenome (GOLD analysis project Ga0210388, IMG submission 155485) | Forest soil microbial communities from Barre Woods Harvard Forest LTER site, Petersham, Massachusetts, United States - Inc-BW-C-19-O ...
CGGCGCCCAGTGCGCGAATCGAGCGCAGACTGCCGATGCTCAGGCGAACGTCCTCCATGATCAGGCTCTCGGTGATTTCCAGTTCCAGTCCGGACGCCGCCAGTGGATCGGCGCCAATCGCCTGCCGAATTTCGGCGACGAAATCGCGATTGCGAAGTTGCATGGGCGAAACATTGACCGCGATGCATACTGCCCTGAGGCCGGCCACGTGCCAGCGACGATAAGTCTCAACGGCTTCATTGAGTGCCCAGCGGCCGACGTCATGCATCAATCCGGTTTCCTCCAGTATTGGAATGATTCGGTTTGGGCTGACCAATCCGGTCACGGGATCATTCCACCGCAGCAGGGCTTCCGCGCCGGTGATTTCCCCGCTGACCAGATTCATCTTCGGCTGGTAGAAAAGTGCAAATTCCTTGCGTTCCAGCGCCAGCCTGAGTTGCGTCTCCAGTGTGAGCCTGCCCGCGACCGATACGGTCATATTGTGTGAGTAACACAGATACTTGTCCCCGCTGAGTTTCGCCTTCTTAAGCGCCGACTCTGCATTTCTAAACAATGTATCGGCATCGGTACCGTTATCCGGACACACCGCGACGCCGACCTTGGCTGCGATTCGAAACGCTGCATCGTTGAGCTGAAACGGATGCGACAAAAATGCCAACATTGTCCTCTTGAGCAAGCGCATCACATCGCGAACATTTTTGAAGTCCGGCACCACGATGCCAAAATGGTCCGCGTCCACGCGCGCCAATAGATTTGCATCGCCCACGATCTGGGTGAGCCAGGCTGCAACTTGCTTTAGGAGCAGATCGCCGGCCGCCCGGCCGAGGCTGTCATTGATATTCTTGAAGCGCTCCAAGTCGATTAAAAATAAGGCCAACTTGCGTCGGCCGTTCACAGCGCCACGGATATATTGCGCTGTGCGTTCGAGAAACAGGGCTCTGTTTGCGAGTCCCGTGAGAACGTCGTAATAAGCCAGGTAGTCCAACCGTTCCTGTTTCTCGATGTGATCGATCGCGAAGGCGATATCGCCCGTGAGTCCGGTCAGCAGCCTCATCTCGCCGCTGTGAAAGAATTCAATTTCGTAGGCGTACAAGGCGACTACGCCGACGACGGTGCCGCCGATGATCAGTGGAAGAACCGCCATCGAGCGGATGCCTGCCGCAAGGTGTTCCTTGCGAAATAAGACGACATCGGCGCTGGCTTCCAAATTATTGGCAACGCATGGCTTGGCCTCACGCACCGCCCGCGCCGTCATGGTATTGCCAAAGGTGGTCCCTTCCTGCAGGGTAAACTTGTTGCGAATCTCCTCCAGGAATCCCTTGGGCACCCCCACCGAGGCCATTGGAACCATTTTTTGCCTGGTCGGATCGACCAAGCCGATCCAGATCATCTTGAAGCCGCCTTCGTCGGTCGCAATGCGGCACGCCTCGCTGAATAGCTCGTCCCGATCACGCACGCGCACGATGAGTGCGTTGATTCCGCTCAACATGGCGTGCACCCGATTGAGCTGAACGATTCGGGTCTCAGCCTCTTTTCGATCGGTCACGTCACGCATGATCGAGACAATCGTCCAACTGTCGCCTGAAGGATGAGCGTGCCGCCGAAGCTCGAAGCAGCCATTCGAACCATCGCTTCGGTGCCGCAGTACTTCCACCGGTCTTGCATCGACGCCGCTTTGGATCAGGCGATCGTACGTTTCCTTGAGGTCCTTCTCAGAGACGCCCAGGACTTGCGTCGGCGAGGAGGCGAGCAAGTCGGCGCGCGTCCGGGCCTGCATGCGACACGCCGCTTGGTTGACGTGGATGTAACGCATGCTTGAGCGATCGACCAGAAATAGCGCATCGGCAGTCGCATCCATGGCCGCGGCGAAGCGGCGCAGCGCGGCTTCGCTGCGCTTTTGATCCGTGATATCCAGGTGCATGATGACGGCGCCGCGCGGGTGGTCGGTAGCCAACGGTGTGGTCGTCAATAGGAACCAATGGCGCCCGGTGGGCAGCTCGCACGGATATTGCATGGAAAAGCTTGTCTGCTTTCCGGATAGCACGGATCGAATGCCGGCGGCTGCGCGGCGCGCCTCGATCGAGTCCGGGCCGCGCGCTTTGTCGCATTGTTCAAGATAGTTAATCCCGACGCAATAAGCGGGACCGTGCAGGGCACTGCTCGCAGTCACTCGTTCCCACATCTCGTTCACCGACACTATGCGTCCGGCCACGTCGAGCACGGCGATGCACGCCGGTAAGGCGTTGAGGATGGCCGCTTGCTTGGATGCCTCGGCTTCGCGTAATTGGTTTTGTGCGCGCTGCAGCAAAAAAGAGCGGCCGTCGCGATCGGAGACGGTGTCTACCTCTCCGGACGTCAGTTCCTCCAGGCGTAGGTCCGCGGCGCGAAGCGCCCTGATTACTACCGAGATTTCATCGCTGTCCCTGTCCCCGGGCGGCGGCGATTTGAGACTCATACGACGTCAGTGACTAATCCCAAAGTCTCCATTACCCGCCGGGTATCCACCAGCGTGCCGACTATTCTTCTGATCGGTAGCGGCGCCAACCTCAGGAGCGTCGGCGTCATGCGAATTCCCTCCAATATGGCGCGTTGCGGCTCTTTGAAAACGTCCACGATTTCAATCTCGTGGCGGCCGGGCAAGTGCGTTTTGCACAGTACCTGCAGATTTGCGGTGGCCTGGGCGGAGTTCATGGTGTCGTCAGCAACATACAAGCGAAACTTAAACGTTGAACGTCGAGTCATGCGGCGCTCACTTATGTTTCGGCGCGTCGCCGCCGCGCAACTCGCGCATGCGCACGCTGCCATGCAGGATCACCGCCTTTCGGCTGGCCGTCGTGCGCGCCAGTAGGGTCTTTTCCAATTGCTTGGCGAGCAGTTCCGTTTGCACGGCCTTCAGCCGTACCTCGAGTTCGGCCTGTTGTGCGTCCAGCGTGACGAGTTCAAGTTTTCCGGCGACCTCCGCCACCTCGTCCTCGACACGCTCGGCGCTTTCCTTTTGCCAGCGCATGGTTCCCATCAAAACCTCGCCGCCGGCCGTGAAGATGTCGGCCAAGGTCACGCCGGAATTGCTGAGGATCAACTCGCGCACCTGATTCGAATGCGCGGTACCCCGCGACTTGATGATGGACATGCCGCGGTTGCGTTCGCCCGCCTGCACCACATAGCTCAGATGAATCCACGTATCCGCCAAGGTCGAGATATGCAGCGTGGAATCGGTCTCGGACTGCCCGGCAATTTCATTGAGCAGGCTGGTACAGACCAATGTGATGCGATCGGCCTTTGACCAATCGATCAACCGTTGGCCCACTCCGTGTGCCGCCAATTGACTACCGGAATTCGCCAGTGCGGAGACTGGATCGATGACCAAGCAGCGGGCTTTGTGCTCAGCTGCGATCGCTTTGATTCGGACCAAACTCATTTCGGCGCTGCCCACAATGGTACGGGCCGACACCATTCGCAGCACGCCGCTTTTTAAATAGCGGTTAAGCCGAATTCCCACAGAGGCCAAATTGCGAATGACTTCAGAGCCGTCCGAGTCAAAACTCACGAATAGCGTGCGTTCCCCCCTACGGCACGCGGCCTGGGCGAATGCACCGCTCAGGGTGGTCTTTGCCGTGCCCGGGAAACCCGTAATCAAAACACATGCGGCGCGGTAAAACCCACCCCCCAACATCGTGTCGAGTCGTTTTATGCCGCTTGTCACGCGTTCGTTGGTGACTTTCGCATCCTCGCGGCCCAAAGTCCGGGCGATGGCCACGTCGAATCCGGCGTCACCGATGACGAAGGGTGATTCGTTTTCATCGAAACTCGAGCCGCGGTATTTTTGCACCCGCAGATTGCGCTGCGATACGCCCTCAACGACGCTGTGATTGAGGATCACCGAGCAATCCACCATGAACTGCATAAACCCGTATGGCTGCTGGGTGATGGAATTCGGTTCGTCCGCTCTGGCCTTCAGGGTGACAATGCACGTCATTCGACGGTTCACAAGCCATTCATGCAGGCGGTAAATTTCTCTTCTTCTCGCGGAGAGATCGGGAAGCAATGCCAAAACGATATCCAGCGCATCGAACACGATGCGCCGGGCCTTTATCTGTGCGGCTTGCAGTCCGAGGCCGGCCAACATTCCGCAGAGATCAAAGTCTCCCGTCTGTACCAGATCGTAACTGGGTTGGGCATCGATAAAGAGCAGCTTTTTCTTTTGCAATTGGCCCAGTTCCCAGTCGAAACTCTCCGCATTGGCCAGGATGCGTTGCGAGGTCTCCTCGAATGCGACAAAAATGCCCGGTTCGCCGTAGATTCGCGCACCATTGATTAGGTATTGCAGGCCGAAAACGGTTTTGCCCGATCCGGGACCTCCGAGAAGGAGGGTTGTGCGCCCGCGCGGGAGGCCGCCGCTGGTGATTTCATCGAAGCCAGTAATGCCGCTCGGAGCCTTTTGCAACCCGGGCGAAGAAAAGTGATCGAGCTTCATCTAGTTCCTTTCCTTAGGAATGCCCGGCGAGAGTCCTTGATCGACATAAAAAAATGAACCGCAGAGCGTTCCCCGGATATGCAAGAGTAGGCTTCTCGAAGATAACCGTATGTACGCTTGGCCACATAGCGGGCAAACGGTGTGTTCACACAAACATCTGCTTAGCGCGTTAGACCTCGATCGTTATCGACGAATCCGAGCCCAACAATGCGGCGAATACGTCGGAGGTGAGCGGCGCATTGAAATAATTGCCTTGTCCCTCGGAGCATTGCTGCGCTTGAAGTCTCATGAACTGCTCGCGGGTTTCCACGCCTTCCGCAATGACGTTCAGCCCGAAACTCTTTCCCATATTAATTACCGCGCTGACGATGTTGGCGTCGCTCACATTGGTGCACAGACCGCGTACAAATGACTTGTCGATCTTTAGGGCGTCAATCGGATAGCGCTTCAAATAACTCAAACTGGAGTATCCGGTGCCGAAGTCGTCCAAGGTAAGTTGAACGCCGATATCCTTGAGCGCACGCAGCACGCCGGTCGTGCTATTTTGGTCTTGCAGGAGCGCCGTTTCGGTCAGCTCAAACTCGAGATAATTCGGATCCAAGCCGGTCTCCTGCAGAATGGCGCGCACACCTTGCACGAAGCCCGTGGAGCGTAATTCGACCGCCGAAACGTTAATGGCAATCGGCATCGGCACCAAGTCCGCATCGAACCAACTCTTGGCTTGGCGGCACGCTTCTCTTAGCACCCACCGTCCGATGGGCACGATGTATCCGCACTGTTCTGCGACCGGTATGAACTTATCGGGAAGCACCATGTCGCCGCTTGGCTGCTGCCAACGGATGAGCGCCTCGGCGCCCGTGATTTTCTCCGTCTCAAGATCCATCTTCGGCTGGTAGTACAGCTGAAACTCGCGCCCTTGCAATGCATGCCGCAAGCCGCTTTCGAGCGACTGTCGTTCCAGGGCATGCACGTTCATGTCCGATTTGAAGAACTGGTAGTTACTCCGCCCGTTGTCCTTTGCGGCCAGCATCGCCACGTCGGCATTCTTTACGAGCGCTTCCGCATCGGCGCCGTCATCCGGATAGACACTGATACCAATACTGATTGTAATTTGCAGATCGTGCTCACCGATACGATGCGGCATGCTAAGAGTGCTCAGGAGCTTTTTTGCGCTGAGAGCTGCGTTCTCCGCGTGTGAGATCTCGGATAGCAGAATCACGAACTCGTCGCCGCCTTGACGACTGACAGTGTCCGATGCGCGGACCCCGGAAACCAAACGCGCCGCCACTGATCGAAGCAGTTGGTCGCCGATGGCATGGCCCAGCGTGTCGTTGATGTGTTTGAAGCGATCCACATCCACGAACAACACCGCCAATTGTTCGTCTTGACGGTGCGCCGCGGCAATAGCCTGGGTTAGCCGATCGTCCAGCAACAAACGATTTGGCAGGTCGGTCAAATAGTCGTGGTGCGCCAAATAAGACATTCGCTGCGTCATTTCATGCGCTTGGGTGACATCGTGAAACACCATCACCGCGCCGATGACGTGGCCTTTGCGATCGTGAATGGGAGCTGCCGAATCGTCAATTCGGGCTTGATGACCATCGCGTCGAGTCAGAATGCAACCGGCAGTCAAACCCACGGTGCTATTTTGCCGCATGGCGGCGGCCATCGGATTTACCGCGCGACCTGGATTGGTATGGTCGAACACTCGAAAAACGTCGGCGAACGAACGGCCTTGCGCTTCAGCGCCGGACCAGCCGGTCATCGCTTGAGCGGCCTGATTCAGATAGGTCACATTGCCGTCAATATCGGTGCTGATGACACCGTCCCCAATGGAATTGAGCGTAACTATGGCGCGCTCTTTTTCTGCAAACAACGCTTCGGCATTCGCCGTGCGTTCGAGCATGTTGCGAAATGCCTTCGATAGCGAATTACCGTTAAGCTGGTTTTCTAAAATATAATCCTTCGCTCCACGCCGCACCGCCTGTTCGGCAACCGCTTCGTGCTCCGGACTACTTAGAATCAAAATGGGAATGTGAGGAGCAGCGTCGAAGATCCGATCAAAGACCTCGAGTTGCCGGCCATCGGGGAGGAGTAGGTTGACGAGAATGGCAACGATGCCGTTCTTCTTCCGATCCTTTAGTCGATCGAGACCCGCGGCGCAGCTTCTAAGCCATTCGACGATGAAGGGTGTGCCGCTTGATCGGGCCAGCAATCCTTGGACAATGGCTGCTTTTGCAGAGTTGTCCTGCAAGAGCAGTATAGTTTCCCGCATCGCACCATCCTTGCGCGTTAAGTCCCCGACGTATTGAATCGGATTACGCGTCCGCTCTCTGTCTGTTAGCGCACACACGAATTGGGTCGCGCGAGGCCAAATCTACATTTACTGGGCGGTGCCGAATGAATGGCGCTTGCGCGCATACTAAGACGGACATCGTCACCTGGGTCCATAAGATGAACATCGAGCTGGTGGCACCGCTCACCCGAGTTCTAATCGTAGATGACCACAGTATTGTGCGTGATGGGTTAGCGGCCCTTATCGAGCGTGAGCGCGGTATGAGAGTCGTGGGATTTGCTTCGACCGGTGAGGAGGCCGTCAGCGTCGCGCAACGGCTAAAACCTGAACTGATCGTCATGGATCTCATGCTACCGTCATTGAACGGTATCGACGCCACTCAGCGCATCATCTCCGAATTACCTCGGACCCGGATCATTGCTCTTTCGGCATGTCACACGCCCGAACAGGTGTGTCGCGTGCTGCGTGCGGGGGCGCTTGGGTTTGTCCTCAAAACGGCAGCCGCCTCAGAACTGTTGTGCGCGATTCAAGAGGTGACGGTAGGTAGGCAATACGTAAGTCCCATCATCGCCGCCTTGTTCCTCGACGGCGAGCTGAGTATGCCCATTCCGAAAAGTCCATTTGAGCGTCTAAGCAGCCGTGAACGCAAGGTAGTGCAGCTTATCGTTGCCGGATCCACGAGTTCCGAGATTGCGCTGCAGCTATCGCTGTCCCGCAAGACCGTCGACACGTATCGCGGCAGGATTATGGTGAAGCTCGGCGTGGCGAATCGCTCAGCATTGATTCGATTTGCTTTGGAATACGAACTGCCAACTGCATGACGAGGCCCGTAGGCGGAATTATGCCAATGAGAGATTTACAATCGGTTCTATACGTTGACGATGACCCGGATATTTGCAGCGTCGTGCAGGCAACACTGCGCTTGGTACCAGGACTCGATGTGCAGACCGCCGACTCGGGCGAGCGGGCGATCGACCTGGCCTATGAGCTGCGGCCAGACCTCTTACTGATGGATGTCATGATGCCCGGACTTGACGGACCCTCCACCTTTAGACGGATGCGCGAGAGTGCATTGCTGTCGGCAATGCCGGTCATCTTTATGACCGCTAAAGTCTTGCCGGCGGAGATCGCTCAGCTGCTTCAATTGGGCGCCATCGGTGTCATTGTCAAACCATTCGATCCATTGAAGCTCTACGGCGAGTTGTTGTCACTGTGGAACAAGGAGAGCACAGCGCGAGACTCAATCGAGGGCGGCGGACCAGCCGAGGTGCAGGCACAAGTGGATTCGTTGACAGTCAATTTTCTTCAACGCGCGTGGGCCGATGTCATCAATCTAGCGAAGATAATCGAGCGCGCACACGCAGGGGATCGATCCGCATTCCCCGAAATCGAGCGTATCTGCCATTCTATCCATGGAGCGGGAGCCATGTTCGGCTTTCCCAGGATAAGCGAGGAGGGCGGAGCAATGGCGCGCATGATATCGGCAGTCACAGCGAGTGCCGAACCTTGCAATTCCGCAAGCGAATCCGCCCTGCTGCATCTACTGTTGGAAGCCAGTAAACAGCTCGCGCAAGAGGTGGAAGCCGCCTGGCAAACGGCGCCGCAAAGCGCCGCGATGTTTCAAGCGCCGGGGAGAGTCAAATAGGACAAGATCGTCGTGGCAACTTGGGCCGCGGACACTTGCGATTTTATGATCACTGCGGCCACTTTTGGGTAAGCATCGTGGGGTACGTCGGCGGCGGAGAGAATTATTATTGGCAGCGGATGCCCGGCCAATTCTGTAATTCGATTCACCAAACTAATGCCGTTTCCGTCGGGCAACAGTTGGTCCAAAATGACCAACCCGAACGTTTCTTCCCGGAGCAGCTGCTCCGCCTCTCGCAAACTGCGCGCCGGTATGATTTCCACTCTGCCCGCGAGCGCTGCGCGAATGACGCTGATCAAATCCTCGTCGTCTTCCACATACAATAGCCTCGGCACGATGGCGCTCGCGCCGATCTCACGCGTATCAGCCAAGCCAAGGAGCACCTTATGAGCGGCCGTCTCGGATAGCTGAGGGGGGCGGAGCGCCGCCGGCGCAGCATCCATTCGAGGCAGTTCGATATAAAAGACCGAGCCTCGCCCGAGCGCTGACTCAAATCCGATGCTTCCCCCCATCGCTTCGGTGAGCTTGCGCGCAATACTGAGCCCCAAGCCGGTGCCTTCGAAACGCCGCGTGGCAGAAGCATCGGCCTGTGCGAATTTCGTGAAAATATGCGCCTTGAATTCTTCCGGAATTCCTGCGCCCGAGTCCTGCACCTCGATACGCAGGGTCGTCGAATCAGGCCGGACGCGGATCAATACGTCGGCACCCGGAGAAGAAAACTTCGCCGCGTTCGACAGCAGATTCGCCACCACCTGCATTAGCCTATCGGGGTCGGCCATCACCCTATCGTTGACGGAGACAGGCTCCAGCACGAAACGGACCTCGCATTTCTCGGCGAAGCCCGCATTGGCTTCAACCGACTGCCGAAGTAATTCAGACAAGGTCACGATTCTCATCTGCAGGGCCAGTTTCCCCGCTTCAATCGTACTGATATCCAGGATATCGTTGATTATCCGCACCAAGCGACCGCTGTTCTTGTAGGCAATGGACACCATCTCCGCCGCTTTGTTCGGCAATGCACCCATTGCTCCGGATTGGAGTAGTCCCAAGGATCCGCGGATTGAGGTTAGGGGAGTACGCAACTCGTGACTGACAGTCGACACGAATTCGTTTCTGATTCGCTCGATTTCGAGGCGCTGCGAGAGATCTACGATTGAACTGAGGACAAACTCCCCTTTCGATGTCAGTAAAGGATTGAGCCCTATTTCTATGGGCACCTCCGCGCCATCCTTGCGAAGACCGTAGAGCTCCGGCGCGTGCGCGGCCGCGGCGCTGAACGATCCGGAGCGCAAGTCGGGGACACTCGCGCGTAAGCGCTCGGGTATCAACATTTCCATTGGCTGCCCCAGCAACTCGGAGCGAGGATAGCCGAAAAGCTTTTCGATCTGCGCGTTGACCAGCACAATGGACCCTTTGCGGTCCATCAATAGCATTCCCGTCGGCGCCGCCTCGATCGCGAGACGGAATTGTTCATCGGCTTGCTTGCGTTCCGTTATATCGAAGGTAACGCCCAGCATGCGAACGGCATGCCCGTGCGCATCGCGCGTGACTTGCGCCACCGCTTTTAGGTGGCGAATGACGCCATTTGGGTATACGGCTCGAAACTCCGTATCGTAGTCGCGGCCCCCCGCCGGCGCGCTGGAGGCTCCCAGTTCAGACTTTGCGTGATTTTCAAGGTGGGACCGACTTTCCCGCAACGCCCCAGGCTCCTCGCCTTCAGATGCCAATAGACCATAGAGCCGATACATCGATTCGTCCCAATGCAGGGCCTTTGTCGCTACGTCGAAAGTCCAGAAGCCCAGACCCGCGGCATCCGCCGCGATGGCCGAGCGCGCGCTGTCCTCTGCCAAAGTTCGATTGAGCGTCTCGAGTTGCACGATGCGATGCATTGCCGATGGAGCCGGAAGGCGTAGTGCGCTGGGGAAGTACCGGATGAGGAGGATCGCAGTCGAGACTGACGCGAAAGCGGTAACCAGCTTTATTCCACCGGCAACCCAATAGGTCGGATGCCAGATTGTCCAAATCTCCATTGCGTGCGTGAAGCCGCACGCAATGATGAAGATTGCGAAGCACAGAAATATCCAGGCGTGCTTCAGATCGATGCGCCTATGAACAAAATATAGAAGCGTGGCGGAGATCGAAAGATAGGCGAGCGAGATCAACCCGTCGGAAATGACGTGAATGGCGAGCACACCGGGCTGCCACTGATAGCACATGCCGTGGGGCATGAACCCGTCCGTGGAGAGAAAATCGCCAACAAAAGAGCCAACCATCTCGTACCGTCCTGGTGCGACGCCGCAATGCGCACTTTTTGTGTGACGCTGCACCATACGCCCCTTTTGCGCGCAGCAAGGCGCCGCGTGACGTGCCCCGCAGAATCACGCATCGCCGTCGGACATGTCTTTTGTTTAGGCGATGTGTCGAGTTTTACCCTACATCATCCCCGTTTTTGGCTCGTTAAGCTGCCGCGCAATCGGGAGCCGCGGCCACGCTAATCACAGGTAGTTAACAATGAAGACCGTCTTATTGATCGACGACGACAACATCTTTCTGCTCACCATCGGCGTGCGGCTCAAGGGCATGGGATACACCGTCTGCACGGCCAAAGATGCGGCGAGCGCCATTACCGTCGTGCGCAAAACCAGCCCGGATGTCATCGTACTGGACGTCTCGCTGCCGGCCGGAGACGGTTTCCTGGTGGCCGAGCGTTTGCAAAATCTCATTGCGTCGGCCGCGACGCCGATAATCTTTGTTACCGCGAGTGAAAAGCCCGGGCTGCGCGAACGCGCGATGAAACTGGGGGCAGTCGCTTTCCTGGCCAAACCCTTCGATGCCACGACATTGGCCGATGCCATCGAATCGGCGCTGTCGCCGGACGCCAGTTGGCAACCTCTGGCGAGTGAGGCGTAACGGTCCGACCGTTCGCCGCAGCGACAAGCGCTGACGATTGCCGGTTCAATCTCGGACACCCCATGCAAGCAAAAGAGAACTTCAGCATTCTTCTGGTCGACGACGACCTCATGGTTATTCGCATATTGAATTGCATTCTGGGCGATTTCGCGCCGTTGCGCTTTGCGACCTCCGGCCAGGCCGCGCTCAGATTGGCGCGTGAATCCACGCCGGACCTGGTACTGCTGGATGTTGACATGCCGGAATGCAGCGGCTTCGAGGTCTGCAAGGCCTTCAAGAGCGACCCGGCTCTGGCCGAAGTGCCGATAATCTTCATCACCAGCCACGAAAGTGCCCAACTTGAGGCCAAGGGCCTTGAACTCGGCGCGGCGGATTTCATCGGTAAGCCCCCGCATGCGCCTCTGGTGTTGGCGCGGGTGCGAACTTATCAGCGGTTGAAGACGTTGTCCGAAACCGTGCGTAGCGCCGTGAAGATGGATTTTCTCACCGGCGCGGTTACCCGTCGACAGCTAGAAAAGGCGCTAACGCAAGAATGGCTGCGCGTGCAGCGTTCCGCGGCCCCGCTGGCTTTTCTGCTGGCGGATATCGAGGGCTTCACCGCATACAACGCGGAGTTTGGGGACGAGCAAGGCGATAGCTGCCTGAAATCGGTGGCTGACGTTTTGCGTTCGGCCGCACGGCGGCCCACGGATTTGCTGGGCCGTTATGCGGGCGGTCAATTTGCGCTGGTGCTCCCAAACACAGACGGTCAAGGGGCTAGTCACGTTGCGCAACGCGCCATCGAGGGGGTTCACGCCCTGCAGATTCTGCATAGCTTGCAGAACCGCAGCAGAGTCGCGTTGCTGATGGGCGGCGGGTGTCGTGACCTTTCGCGCTCGACCGCCTGGACTGCCACGGTCAGTGCCATTCCCAGCGATTTAATCGCGGCCGCCGAACAGGCACTCTCATGCGCCAAATCGGTCGGTGATCATAGACCCAAGATCCTTGACGTGGCCGATCTTCGCCGCTCGACCGCAATCGCCGGACTAGCGAAAACATGATACCCGACGTTGCACCTAACCCGGAGAGCCCGCTGAAGAGTCGCGTGAGCGAGCACGCGCTCGGCGCCGAGGCGCTGCAAAGAGCGATTTTCGATAGCGCAAACTTCTCCAAAATTGCCACCGATGCCAAAGGCGTCATTCAGATTTTCAACGTCGGCGCGCAGCGCATGCTCGGCTACACAGCGGAGGACGTGATCAACAAAATCACGCCGGCCGAAATCTCCGATCCGCAAGAAATCATCGCCCGCGCAGAGGCGTTGAGCGCGGAACTGGAAACACAGATCGCGCCGGGGTTCGAGGCTTTGGTCTTCAAGGCCTCCAGGGGCATCGAGGATATTTATGAGCTGACGTACATCCGCAAGGACGGCAGCCGCTTCCCCGCAGTCGTTTCGGTCACGGCTCTGCGAGATGCAGCGGACACGATTATTGGTTATCTATTGATCGGCACAGATAACACCGCCCGAAAACAGATCGAGGCGCAGTTGCGCCAGACCAATGAACGCATCGCCATTGCCACCGAATCAGCCGGCATCGGCACCTGGGAACTCGATGTGGCGGCAAACAGCATCACCTGGGATAACGGCATGTACAAGCTTTACGGCATCCCGCGTAAAGCCGGCACCGATCTCTATGCGGCGTGGGTCGACAACATGCACCCGGAAGACCGGGCAAGGTGCAAAGCTGAACTCGCTGCCGCCGTACGCGGTGAGACGGAGTTTGATTCCGAGTTTCGACTCGTTCGCCAGGAGGGCGAGATTCGCCACTTGAAGGCCGCCGCGCGCGCCACTCGCGGTGCGGATGGCAGCGTTCTTCGACTGACCGGGGTCAACTTGGACATCACGGCGCGCAAGCGTGCGGAAGAGGCGTTGTTCAAGGCGGGCGCACTGCAGAGTGCGATTTTCAACAGCGCCAACTTCTCCAGCATTGCGACCGACTCCAAGGGGGTCATCCAAATCTTCAATGTCGGCGCCGAACGTATGCTCGGCTATACGGCTGAAGAGGTAGTCAACAGGATTACTCCGGCGCATATTTCGGATCCCGAGGAAATCATCTGGCGCGCGCAGGCACTCAGCGCGGAGCTCCAAACCCCGATCGCGCCGGGTTTTGACGCCCTGGTGTTCAAGGCCTCGCGGGGCATCGAAGACATTTACGAGCTGACCTACATTCGTAAGGATGGCAGCCGCTTTCCCGCTGTGGTCTCAGTCACGGCATTGCGCGATGCCGAAGGGGCAATCATCGGCTATCTGTTGATTGGCACCGACAACACAGCGCGCAAGCGTGCGGAAGAGGCGTTGCTCAAGGCAGGTGCTTTGCAGGTTGCCATATTCAACAGCGCCAATTTCTCCAGCATCGCGACCGACGCGAAAGGGGTGATTCAGATATTCAATGTGGGCGCCGAACGAATGCTGGGCTACGCCGCCGAGGAAGTGATGAATAAGGTTACTCCAGCGGAGATCTCCGACTCTCTGGAAATCATCGCGCGGGCCGAAGCATTGAGCGCAGAACTCGAAACCCCGATTGCACCGGGCTTCGAGGCGCTGGTTTTCAAGGCCTCTCGCGGCATCGAGGATATCTACGAGCTGACATACATCCGCAAGGACGGGAGCCGCCTGCCGGCGGTCGTCTCCGTCACGGCGCTGCGCGACGCGGAAGGCGCCATCATCGGCTATCTACTGATCGGCACCGATAACACCGCGCGCAAACAAATTGAGGCAGAACAGAAACAGCTATCTCAACGTCTGCGCGATCACCAGTTCTACACCCGATCGCTGTTCGAGTCGAACATCGATGCCTTAATGACCAGCGATCCCTCCGGCATCATCTCCGATGTCAATAAACAGATGGAAGCGCTCACCGGCTGCACGCGCGATGAGCTAATTGGGGCGCCGTTCAAGACGTTTTTCACGGATCCCGATCGTGCCGAAGCGGGCATCAGGTTGGCGCTGAGCAAGAGGAAGGTGACCGATTACGAGCTGAACGCTCGCGATCGGCTCGGCAAGGAGACTGTCGTTTCCTATAACGCGACGACTCTGTACGATCGCGACCGCAGACTTCAGGGCGTATTCGCCGCACTGCGCGAGATTACAGAGCGCAAGCAGTACGAGCGCTCGTTGCGCGAGGCGACGCATCGAGCCGAGCGCGCGAACAGCGCAAAGAGCGAGTTTCTGGCGAATATGAGCCACGAAATCCGTACCCCTCTAAACGCTGTCATTGGACTCGGCTATTTACTCGAGCACACCTCGCTCAGCGAAGACCAACGCCAGCTTTTGGCCAAGATCCAGTTTGGCGGACGAGCCCTGCTGGGCGTCATCAATAATGTGTTGGACCTGTCGAAGATCGAGGCGGGCGAGATGTCGCTCGAGGATGAACCGTTCGATCTACCGGACCTGATCCGCGATCTCGGTCAATTGCTGAGTCCGCAGGCGTCATCCAAGGGAATCGAATTGCTGGTCCAGTCCGCGCCTTCTCTGCCGCGGATGGTTCACGGCGATGCGTCGCGCCTACGCCAGGTTCTCACCAATTTGGTTGGGAATTCAATCAAATTCACCGAGGCGGGTCATGTTGAGTTGCAGGTATCCTGCACGGAAGTAGGTTCAGATCGACTCCGTCTGCGCTGCACCGTGCAGGATACAGGCATTGGTATTGAACCTGCAGCGCTCGAGCGCCTGTTCACGCCATTCACGCAGGCCGACGCCTCGACAACGCGCCGTTTTGGAGGCACCGGCCTCGGGCTGTCGATTGCGCGACGGTTCGTCGAATTGATGGGAGGTGAAATTGGCGTCAACAGCAAGGTCGGGGCCGGCAGCACGTTTTGGATTGAGATGCCGCTTCGAATTGTCCACGACTCGGACACCGCGATCGGCAAGCACGGTCTAAAAATTCTCATCGCCGACTCGAGCGCCGATACACCCGACCGCCTCGTCGCCATGACACGTGCGCTTGGCTGGAGTCCCCAAGTGGCGGAAAGCGGCGAGCAGCTGATTGACATCATGAGCACGACGCAGCCCGGCACGTGGCCGGATGTGTTGATCCTCGAGCTGCATTTGTGTGATATGGATGCGCACCAGCTCATTGCGCGCCTGGAAAAGGAGTGTTCCAAGGGCGAGTTACCGCCGGCCATCGTCGTTGCCGATTTTGCGCAATCCTACATGGCTCACGATCGACTCATGAGGCCGATGGATGTGCTGTTGACGCGGCCGCTAAGTAGCTCCGCGCTTTTCAACGCCGTCAACGCGATCGTCTCGAAGCAGCCGGACAGTCTCGATCGCGTCTTGCAATGCACGAATTTCGACGAGCTGCATGCTCAATGGCTGGCCGGTGTGCGTATTTTGGTCGTAGATGACAGTGACATAAACCTGGAAGTCGCACAGCGTATTCTCGAAAACCAAGGCGCGACGGTCAAAACCTGCTCCGACGGCTTGGCAGCACTGGAGCATGTGCGCGCCCACCACCAACTTCTCGACATCGTGCTCATGGATGTGCAAATGCCCATAGTCGATGGCAATGAGGCCACCCGGCGCATCAGGGAAGAACTCCAACTGACCATGTTGCCGATCGTCGCGTTGACGGCAGGAGCGCTGGTTGTCGAGCGGCAGCGCGCCCTCGAGGCCGGAATGAATGATTTCATCAGCAAACCCTTTGACCCTCAGGCGCTCATCCGCAAGGTTCGGCGCTTGGTGGAGAAGGCACGGGGTGAGCCGATATCGATGGTGATCCTCGACGCGCAACCGGCACGAGACGCCGAAAACCGGCCAAAACTGATGCCTTCCATCGATGCCGGTATTGTCCAGCAGATGTTCGGCGAAGATCTGCTCTTATTCAAGTCGCTTCTGCTTCGCCTGCTTCAGGAATATACGGACTTCGCCGTTCCGATCCGCGTTCCTTCCGATGACCAGGTCATGCACGCCCGGCTGATGGGGCGCGCGCACAAGCTCAAGGGAAGCGCCGGGATGATAGGTGCGACCGAAATTGTGCGGCTGGCGGGCGCGACCGAAAAGGCACTCCAAAAGCGGCGACCGGCTGACGTCGTGGAAGGGCTCCTGGTGCGGCTCGCCTCAGCGCTCGCTACCTTGCGCGACGAGGCCGCACCCTACTTGAAGCGGCACGCAGAGATCGACACAAGTGACTCGGGTACGGACGGCGGCGCGAGCGCGGACACAGCGCGGCTCAATGAGCTGTGCGCTCTGCTCGAAAGACAGGACCTCGCGGCCCTGGAGAAATTCAAATCACTGTCGCTGTCGTTGAGCGGACTGGTAGGGGCGCTGCGCTTCGATCGTCTGCGCGACGCGATTGAAAACCTGGACTTCCGGCAAGGTCTGCAATTATTGTGCGAGGCTCGGGTGAAGGACACGCAGGTCTCGGCGCCGATGCCGTCGGAGAGCCATCTATGAGTGCGGCGACGGAATGCGTGCGGTTGGAACATCTGGTATTGGAGCGAACCCGCGCGCTGGAGCAGAGCCGGGAGATGTACCGGCTAATGGCGGAAAGCACCAAAGCCATTCCTTTTATATTGGATATTACTCACGGCCGCTTTTCGCACATTGGACCGCAGGCAGTCGCTTCGTTCGGCTTCCCTGAATTTCAGTGGAAAGAGTCTGGCGCCTTGGATGTGATCATTCCTCGGCAATCGAACCCTGAGGTTCGCGAACGGTTCGACGAATGCGAATGCGGTCCGTTCGAATGCCTGACGCCGTTGGTCCATATCGACGGGCGCCGCGCCGAAGTCCGCTGGACCGGCACGTGCGAATGGGTCGAAGGTGCAAAAATGTTGCGCGGCCTGATGCTCGATATTACCGAAGTGCGGCGCCGTGGCCTCGAAGTGGCGGCGTCGCAGAAACTGGAATCCGTGGGAAGGCTTGCGGCCGGCGTCGCTCACGAGATCAATACCCCGGTCCAGTTCGTCACGGATAACGTGCACTTTGTCCGCACATCCATGACCGATATCGCCGCGGTTGTGCTCGCCTATCGCGCCTTGCAGCACGCGGTGCAATCGCAGGGCGATGTGATAGGGGCGGCTCAGCGCGCGGCCGAAGCCGAGATGAGCGCGGATCTTGACTACATTTTGGAGAATGCCCCGCTTGCGATCGAAAGCTCAATCGAAGGACTGGGAAGAATTGCGACAATTGTGCGCTCAATGAAAGAATTCGCGCATCCCGACCAAGCAGTAAAGCAACCGGCGGACTTGAATCAAGCAATTCGAAGCACTCTCGTCGTCGCCCACAATGAGTATAAATACGTCGCCCAGATCGACGCGCAGCTTGGCGATCTGCCGCTCGTGCCGTGCCATTTGGGCGAAATTAATCAGGTGATCCTCAACTTGCTGGTGAACGCCTCGCACGCCATCGCCGATGTCGTCAAGGATACCGGCAATCTTGGCAAGCTCACGGTGCGCAGCGGCGTAGACGGTGAGCATGTTGAGATCTCAATCAGCGACACGGGGATGGGCATACCGGAGGCGGTGCGCGCCAAGATTTTCGATCCCTTCTTCACGACCAAGGAGGTCGGCAAGGGTACCGGGCAAGGCCTGGCAATCGCGCGAAGCGTCATTGTAAACAAGCATGGCGGTACCCTGCGTTTCGAGACCGAATGCAACAAGGGCACGACGTTTTTCATTCGGCTGCCGATCGGCGAAATGGGCGCCGCTCCTGTTATCGACAAAATTGCCGCATGAATACCCGGATCGTCTTCGTCGACGACGAACTCAATATCCTGCAAGCAATGGGCCGCTCGTTTCATGGCATGCGAAATGAGTGGAATATGGAGTTTCTATCGAGCGGTGCCGCCGCGCTGGATTCGCTGTCCAAAGCCCCGGCGGATGTCATCGTCTCGGATATGCGTATGCCCGGTATGGACGGATGGCAGCTCTTGGCTGAGGTCAAGAAGCGTTATCCGCAGACGGTTCGCTTGGTTTTGTCCGGTCACGCCGATCCCAGTTCTGTCATGCGCGCAGTGGGAACGGCGCAACTCTATCTCGCCAAACCATGTGAAAGCGGCTCCCTCAAGGCCGCGATAGTTCAGACGCAAATGCTCAGACAGCTGTTGAGCAGCGATCGGCTCGCCTTGCTGGTCGGAGAAGTCGGCATGTTGCCGAGCGCTCCGACGGCTTTCCAAGAAATCCTCGCGTGCCTACAAAACCCTGCCGCCTCGCTTACGGATGCAGCGCAAATTATCGGGCGTGATGTCGCGATGACCGCCAACATTATGAAATTGGTCAACTCTGCATTTTTCGGCTCGCGACGGCCAATCACGACGATCGATCGGGCCGTCGCATACTTAGGCATGGACACTCTTGGAGCGCTCGTACTGGGTCACGGTGTATTCCAAAGCGGCGTAGCGACAGGCATCGACGGGTTTAGCTTGGAGCAACTCTGGCAGCACACCGAGCAAACGGCGGCTGCCGCGCGAGCGATTGCCTTATCGGAGAATCTATCTGGCGCCAGAGCCGACGAGGCCTTTCTCGCCGCCGTCCTGCACGATGTGGGTAAGGTGGTATTTGCGACCAAGGCAGCAGCACTGCCGAATGAAACGCTTGATGTCGTGGCGCAAATGGAAGCGCATCATGCGGAGGTCGGCGCCTATCTACTCGGACTTTGGGGCTTTCCAAACTCGATCGTGGAAGCGGTCGCTTTCCACCACACTCCAAACCGAGCATCGGAAAAGGGGTTTGGCCTGTCGGGCATCGTCCATGTCGCCGATCGACTGGTCCATCTTAGAAGCGAACATCGTTCGACTTCGATCGACACGGGGCTGCAACCCGGATACCTCGAGGGTTTGGGGCTCGAACATTGTTTGCCGAAATGGTCGGCGGCGGTCGAATCGTTGGACGACCGAATGGCCGCCGCATGAACCAGCGAGTCCTTTTCGTCGATGACGAACCCAACATCCTTGAGGGTATTCAGCGCACACTGCGCAAGCAGGTGGAACTGCAGACCGCTTCGAGCGGCGCGGAGGCACTGCGCCTGATCGGAGAAAGCGGCCCCTTTGCGGTGGTCGTTTCCGATATGCGCATGCCAGCCATGAATGGCGCACAGTTTCTCGCCAAGGTTCGCGAACGAGAACCCGACACCGTCAGAATGATTTTGAGTGGCCACGCGGATTTGGAGGCCACGATTGCGGCAGTCAATGAGGGCCACATCTATCGATTCCTGACCAAACCGTGTCCCACAGACCGCTTACTCGCGGCCGTCGAAGATGGGCTCAATCAGCACCGCTTGTTGACTGCCGAAAAGGTGCTCTTGGAGCAGACCTTAAGCGGCGCGGTAAAAATGCTCATCGAGATCCTCGGGATGGTAAGTCCGGCGGCCTCGAGCCGCGCGGCGCGCTTGCAGCGCTATACGATCGAATTGTCGGCGGCGCTCGGACTGGCGTCGCGGTGGGAATGGGGGCTGGCAGCGTTCGTATCGCAAATAGGCTGCGTTGCGCTGCCTAAAGAAATGCTCTTCAAGGTTGAGGCCTGTCAGACGCTGAACGAAGAGGAAAATCGTTTGTATGAATCTCATCCTGAGGTCGCCAGCAAGCTGCTTGCGGCCATTCCTCGGCTCGAAGATGTCGCTGCCATAGTTACCGCTCAGTTTGGATCGCTGAATACCGGCGATCTCCCGGATGATCTGCGGCAATGGGACGTTCGCAAGGCGGGTCAAGTGCTGCTGCGCGCCGCTATCGAATACGATCGCCTGGTGTCGCACGGTGCAAGCCGTGACAGCGCCCTCAATACGCTGCGTCAATCGACATTGAGGCTTCCCGCGACCGTGCTGAAGGCGCTTGCGCGCCTGTCGACGACGCTTAAGGGAATCCTGGTTCGCCAGATCCGATTGGCGGACTTGACGGTCGGCATGACCCTGGATGAGGATCTGGTCAGCCCCAAGGGAATCCGCCTGGTGCCTTCGGGTGCAGAAGTCACAACGACGTTGATGATACGGTTGACCAGCATTGCCGCCGGTGTCGGCGTTGCCGAACCGTTTCGGGTACGAGTCGCCCACTAGAATCACTCGGGCAAATTCGCTGTGCACGTGAATGACTGTCGCAGTTGTGACGCTGCGCCGCGTTTCCCCAGCGAATAAGCGCAGACTGATTCGGCACAAGGAACGTTCCCACATTTTTCATTGCGGCGACATGCTCGACAATGATCCGGAGTCAGGAGAATCACTAAGCAAAGAACAGTAAGGGTCGATCGCCTGGTTTATCTGCCGGTGCTGGGAGCGCTGATTGTCGTGTGGATTACCATCGCGGCTTTCACCATCACGGAACGCAACGTTGTCATCGAGCGAGCGCAGGCGCAGCTTGGCATGACGGCATCGACGCTGGCCGACTTCAATGAATTGGCGCAGCAGACCACCGCGACAGTGTCCCAAAACGGCAGCGACAGCCGAAGCGCCGCCATCTGGCGTGCGTTGCTGCGCTACCCGACGGCGAACATCTGGGTCGACGAAGCAGGTGTCGTCACAGCTGGGGAGGCCCCGGACGGCGACCTCGCGTCCTACCTGGTTATGGAGGATGAGCGAGTGGGTTTCAAGGTTCACGTCGCTCTCCCGCGCGCCGACGCGATCGCTGAATGGCGGCGTTCCGCGTGGCTACGCGGCGGCGCGTTACTCGCGGTTAGCTTCAGCTTTCTCATGCTGTCGCGCTTTTTGGTCCGAGCGTTGCAGCAACGCTCCAGCGCGGAGCGGGAAGTCGAAGCAGCGCAAGAGCGAGTCAGCCAATTGGCATCCTATAAAACGCAACTCGAACAGACGGTCGCCGAGCGCACCGCAGAATTGAACGGCGCCAACACGCATCTGGAGGCTGAGCTGATCGAACGCAAGTCAGCTGAGGCCGCCCTGCGGGAACACGACGCTCTGCTCAATGTCGTGACAAAAAGCGCCGCGCAGTTGCTCGGGGCGCAGCACGAAGACGCCATTCAATCGGTGTTGGAGCTCGTCGGTCAGACGATCGCCGTCAGCAGGGTACAGTTCTGCGAAATCCTGACGGATGAAGCCGGCCATCTGCGCTCTACGATTCACCAGGAATGGTGTGCGCCGGGGACTGCATCGATGATCGATGAGACGGCGATGCAGAATCTGGATTTGTCGGTCTGCCTGCCGCGTGCCGTGGGAGCAGCGCTGCTGAGCGGCGAGGCTTCGTTTTTCATCGACGATCTCACGGGCCGCTATTTCAACGTGTTTGAGCGAGCGAAAATGCGCTCGTTTCTGCAAATCCCGGTCATGATCGATGAGAAAATGTGGGGCAGCCTGAACTTTGTCGATTCCGCCGATGTTCAGCGCAAATGGAGCTGGGCGGAGTCCGACACGCTCAAGACTCTGGCCGGCCTCGTGGGCGTGGCGGTGACGCGCGCCCGCTACGTGAAAGAATTGGCCGACGCCAACATGATCGTCCAGAACAGTCCGACCGTTCTGTACCGCTTAAAGGGCGAACCACCTTTTCCGCTCATCTACGTTTCGCACAATATCAAGAAATTCGGCCACGAACCCAAGACGCTGCTCGGCTCGCGGTGGATTCACGACCTTGCGGATCCGAAGGACGAAGCAAAGGTTACTGCTGCCATGGCACGGATTGTCGACAAGGACTCGCAGGCCTCCGCGGTCGAGTTTCGTCTGCGCACAGGCGATGGAACGTATCGCTGGGTCGAGAATCGCTACACGCCGGTACGCGACAAGGACGGGCGCCTGTTGGAGGTTGAAGGGATCATCATCGACATCACCGAGCGGAAAGCGGCGGAGGAAAAGATCGCGACGCTGGCGCGCACCGATGGACTGACCGGCCTTGCGAACCGCACGACGTTTGTCGAACGCCTGCGTCAGGCCTTCTCAGGAATCGGTCGCGGCGCCAATCCCTTCGCGATCCTGTACATCGATCTTGATCATTTTAAAGACGTGAACGATACGTTGGGTCATCCGGTGGGAGACCAGCTCCTGCGGGAGGTCGCCAATCGTCTGCGCAATATTGTGCGCGAAAGCGACCTCATTGCCCGCTTGGGCGGAGACGAATTTGCAATTCTGCAAATGGACGTGAATGAGCCGGCCAACGCCGGCGAGTTAGCCACCAAAATCCAGAAAAGCCTCGCCCAACCCTACTTGCTCGATGCCTCGCAGGTGACAATCGTGACAGCGAGCATAGGTGTCTGTCCGTATAGCGCGACCAGCGTTGGGCCCGACGCCATGTTGGCCCAGGCCGATCTCGCGCTGTACCGGTCCAAGAACGCGGGCCGCAATCAATATCATTTTCACACCGAGGATCTGGACCAGGAAGTTCGGGAGCGCGTTGCCGTCGCTGAAGAGCTCAAAGCCGCGATCGAGAAGGGCGAGTTTGAACTGTTCTACCAGCCGCAGGTAGAGATCGTCTCTGGGAATATCGTGGGCATGGAGGCGTTGCTGCGCTGGAACCACCCGCGCCGCGGCTTGCTGAGAGCGGCGGCCTTCATTCCACAGGCCGAAAAAGCCAGGCTGACGCCTGCGATCGGCCACTGGGTGCTCGAACAGTGCTGTCGACAGATGAGACTGTGGCGCGACGCCTGCGTGGCACCGCCGGTCATAGCCATCAACTTGTCTCTCACACAGCTCAAAGATAGCCGAGAGCTGGTACGGGACGTCGAGAACATCACCAAGCTGTATGGCCTCGAGCCGGGCTGCCTGGAATTCGATGTGACCGAAGCGACGCTGGCACAGGCCACGCTCACGCACAACGATGCGCTGATGCAGCTGCGCCACCTTGGTGCGCACATTGCGATCGATGATTTCGGTACGGAGTATTCCTCATTCGAATACCTGCGTGCGTACGATGTCAGCCACCTGAAAATAGCTCAATCCTTCATCAACAGCACGGAGGCGATTCCGGAACGCGCGAGCATGATTCGCGCCATCATTAAAATTGCGCGTGAACTGAAAATCGGCGTGATCGCGGAAGGCGTGGAGACGGAGGAACAGCGGGCTTTGCTGGCGTCGACGGGATCTACCACGCACGCGCAAGGCTACTTCTTCAGCGAGGCGGTGGCGGTAGGGCGAGCCGATCAACTGCTGCGCGAAGGGTCCGTGAAACCCATGCGGCCGGTTGACGAGATATTGCTCGAGCATCCGCAATTAGTGAGCAACGAGAAATGAAGATTCACGCTTCCGGGACGTCGCGGCGCCGCTTTCAAACTTTGTTATTGTTCTGCGCGGCGTTCGCGTCGGGTGCCGCCCACGCAGAGTTTACCTTGAGCGACGTGCAAATCGCGGGCCGCGCCCTCGGCTTTCTCGATAAGCCGCTGCAGGGGCCAGTGACCGCAGGAATTGTCTATTCGCCGGCGAGTCCACAATCTGTGCGCGAAGCCGAAGCGCTCAAAGCCATGCTCGGTGACGGATTGAGGATCGGCAACGTCACCTTAAAGCCGGTGCTCATCCCGATCGCCGAGCTTCAGCATTCCACCGCCGCTCTATTTCTTCTCACCGGCGGCGTCGAGGATGCGGCTCCGCTGGCCGATGCGGCACGCAACAAGCGAATTCCTTGCATCACGACCGACCTGGCAAAAGTCAAGAGCGGCAGTTGCGCCATCGGAGTTCTTTCACAGCCAAAGATTGAGATTCTGGTCAACCGCAACGCTGCAGCCGGCAGCGATCTGAAATTCTCTGCGGTCTTTCGCATGATGATCACGGAGATGTAGAGTATGAAGTGTCTCAACCGCCATCGACAATGCCCTGGAGGTCGGGCGTGGCGCATGGTCAGCCGCGCTGCAGGTGCGCTAGTGCTGCTGGCCGCCAGCCCGCCGATTCTTGCGCAGTCGGTCGACTATGGCGCGCTCGAGCAATTGTTTGCAGAGCCTATTACCACCAGCGCGACTGGTTCTCCACAGCGCGCCAGCAAAGTGCCGGCCAATATGGAGATCATTACCGCGGAGGACATTCGCCGCTCCGGAGCGCGCGACGTTCCCGGAGTGCTGCGCCACATTGTCGACGTCGATCTCTTACAATGGGGCACAGACGATACGGACGTCAGCGTGCGTGGCTACAACCAAGCCTATTCGCAGCGCCTGTTGGTTTTGATCAACGGCCGCGAGGTCTACGCTGACTACTACAGCTTCACGCCTTGGAGCACGTTGCCGATCGAGCTCGCATCCATCCGCCAGATCGAAGTAGTGAAGGGGCCCAGCAGCGCGCTTTTTGGCCTCAATGCCGTTGACGGTGTCATCAATATCATCACATACAATCCCCTGTACGACGACAAGGATGCAGTGGCCGTCGCCGGCGGCACGCAGGATCTTACGCAAGAATCCGCCGTTGCTACGTTTAAACTGGATGATCGGGCCGCCGCGCGCATTTCTGCCGGGAATCGTTCCGACAGCGATTTCTCGACCGCGGTACCGGCGAGCATGGGAACGCGGCCGCGAATGGACAACAATCGCACCGCGGTCGATTTCGATGGGATGATCAGCGCGACCGACACGGTGCAATTGCGATTTGAGGCCAGCCACGTGAACGTGGGTCAGTTCGAAGTGGACCCGGGTTACTTGGCGCAGTTTTCCACCTTCGTCGCCAATTCCGCCAGAGCGCAATTCTTGGCGGACACGCATCTGGGTCTCTGGGAAGCGAGCGCCTATGAGAATCAGATCGAGCAGCGTTCCTCCCCCGTGGTTCTTGGTACGCCGCTCGATTTCGTCAACCGGCTGGCCGTATTCAAGATTCAAGACATATTCAAGTTAGGCAGCGACCATGCGTTTCGCGCCGCCGTCGAATATCGAAGCGATGCGGTGGATACCAGTTCCATCGAAGGCGGCACCATCTCCAATGACGTGCTTTCTGCAAGCGCTATGTGGGAATGGAGCGTGACCCATGCGTTCTCTGTTACGAGCGCCGCGCGCGTCGATCATCTGACGCTTGCGCGTTCGGGCACAGTTCCAATCGGATATCCCTTCTCAAACAGCGATTGGGACCGCATCTCCGATGAGATCAGTTATAACCTAGGGCTCGTGTGGCAGTTGGGTAGTCTGGACGTCGTGCGAGTGCTGGCGGGCAGGGGAGTGCTGGTGCCCAATCTCGTCGAACTCGGCGCACTGGTGATCCAAACCCCTTACCTGAATCTGACCGGCGTGCCGAGTTTGAATCCGACCGATGTCAAGAACTATGAATTGGATTGGGATCGTCCAATCTCGCAACTCCACGCGCAGTTTCGCGGCTCAGTCTTTTATAAAGACACGGCCAACATTTTTGACGTGGCCGGCGCATTCATTCTGACATCCGGCGTGCCTTACTCCGTACCCTCCAACATCGGCGAGTCTTACGCACATGGCTTCACGCTCGGCCTGAAGGGTGTTGTCTACGACAATTGGCGCTGGGGCTTGAACTACCGCTTCGAGGAAATCAGCGAGGAATTCTCCTCGTTCGCTCAGGTGGGCAAGCTATTCGTCGACTACGATCACACCACCCCTAAGCATCTGATCGTCACCAATGTCGGGTGGGCGCGCGGCAGATGGGAAATCGATGGCTACGCGCGCTACCAGTCCGCCACGGCGGGGCTGCTACCCGCGGCGGGCGGCGATGGCACGATGCTTGTGCCGGTAGCTGAATATGTCGCCATCGACGCGCGAGTGGCCTATCAATTCGATAAACAGTGGACTTTCGCCGCGAGTGGCCAAGACCTCGCCCATGCGCAACAGCGCCAGACGACAGGCCCGAATGTTGAGCGACAGTTGATGGGCTCGGTAACCTTCAATTTTTGAGCCGATCCAGGTGAAGCAGCTGAAAGCACCGCAGAATTTGCAGGAATGGCCCACCGACGCCGCAGTCAGGGCGCGCTCTCCTTATTCGATTATTTGGATGTTTGCCGCAATCGTTCTCAGTTTGCTCATTTTGGCCAATTTCAGCTTTGGAGTGCTGTCGTCGGTGCGAGCGTATGTCGGCGGCGAGAGTCGATGGTCGAAAGCCCAGAAAGACGCTGTCTTCCACCTGCAGAAGTACGCCATCACCCGCGCTCCGCAGGATTTGCAGCGATTCCGCGAAAACATCAGCGTACCCTTGGGAGACCACGCGGCGCGGCTGGAGATGAACAACAGTCGTCCGGACTTTCAGAAGGTGCGCCAGGGGTTCATTCAGGGCGGCAACAACGTCGATGACATCGACGGCATGTTCAGTTTGTATCGCAGATTTGGGCGGGTCAGGTTTATGCGGCAGGCAATTCAAGCCTGGGAATCCGCCGATCGCTACATCATTCAACTCGATGAGGCCGCGAGGTCCTTACAGCGTGAGATCGAGTCTTCCTCCCCGCGGCCGAAGGACATACAAGCCTCGCTGGACCAGGTTTCCTCGATAAATGAAAAACTCACGCCCATCGAAAACCAATTCGTCGAGGCACTAAGCGAAGCGTCGCGAACGGCTTACTCATTGCTTCGCGCAATTCTATTCGCGGCCACTCCCGTGCTATTGATTCTAGGAACCGTCTTATCGCTGCGAATACTTCAACAAAGAAAGCGTGCGGATGACCGCGTTCATCACATCGCGTTCCATGACGATCTCACCTCACTTCCGAATCGATTGATGTTGGCGCAGCGGCTAGACCAAGCATTGAGCCGTCACCGCCGCGCATCCATGAAACTCGCGCTTCTGTATATGAATCTTGACCGTTTCAAGGTGATCAATGACTCGTTGGGGCACGAAGCCGGGGATGTTCTCCTGCGCCAAGTCGCGGACCGATTGCGCGCCCAGTCCCGGGAGGGGGATACCGTGGCGCGCGTAGGGGGTGATGAATTTGTAGTATTGATGGAGAATTGTTGGAATTCAGCGGATATCGCCGCCTGCGCTGAGCGTTTCGTGGAGCAATTGAGCGCCCCCTATCTGTTGGATCAAAAGAATTGTCATGTCACATTGAGCATTGGCATCAGTATTTTCCCCGCTGACGGCAGCGACTCGCAATCGCTCCTCAAGGCTGCAGATGTCGCGATGTATCGAGCCAAGGAAATGGGCCGCAATAACTATCAATTTTATTTGCCCACGATGAACGTGCACACACTCGAACGATTGGAACTGGAGTCGGATCTGCGTCACGCCTTGGAACGAGGCGAATTCTTTCTTCATTATCAGCCAAAGGTGGAAATCGCGAGCGGTTTGATTACCGGAGTCGAAGCGCTATTGCGATGGAAGCACCCGGTTCGTGGCCTCGTCCCGCCATTGGAATTTATTCCACTGGCCGAGGAAACCGGGCTGATCGTACCCATCGGAGAATGGGTACTCGCGACTGCGTGCGCACGAACCAATTGTTGGCAAGGCCGCGGGCTGCCAAAACTGAGCGTTGCCGTGAACCTATCGGCGCGTCAGTTTGCGGATTCAATGCTGCTTGAAAAGTTGACGCAAATCATTCAGGACAGTGGTCTCGATCCTGCACATCTGGAGTTGGAAATTACCGAGAGCGTGGTCATGGCGAATGGCGAATGCGCGGTGACCGTACTCGATAAATTGAAGTCCATCGGCGTTCAGATCGCTATAGATGACTTCGGAACGGGCTATTCATCGCTCGCATACCTCAAGCGCTTTCCAATCGACACCCTCAAGGTCGACAGGTCATTCATTCGGGATATTCCCACCGACTCCGGTGATATGAAAATCACTCGGGCGATCATTGCAATGGCACACGGCTTGCGACTCAAGGTCGTGGCGGAGGGGGTGGAAACGGCCGAGCAGCTGCAGTTTCTCCGCAGCCTGTCTTGTGACGCAGTCCAAGGATATTTCCTCTACCGGCCGCTACGGGAGGATGAAGTTGCGGACGCCCTCAGACTCAATCGGCTAACCTGCGCGAGAACTCCCAGCAGCGATTTAGACCGAGCAATCCTCGAGAGCGCGTGAAGATGTGGCCAGTCTTGACCGGATTTACTTTCCAGGTGTAGATGCCCGGGTATAATCTCTGTTGAGCAGAGAGGGTATGGTCATGAATATTGTCCGCACTGTGGCGAGGCGGCCGAGTTCCCACTGGGGCGCAGGGATTTTGGTCTTAGTCCTGTCGTCGACTTTTTTGTTTGCGATGGGCCCGCAGTCTCTGTTCGCCCAGCAAGATGCGCAGGCCCCGCAAGCTCCTCCCTACAGTCAACAAACTCCCGACCAGCTGCAGCAGCTGGTCGCGCCGATCGCGCTATATCCGGATTCGCTGGTGGCGCAGATTCTGGCGGCGTCGACCTTCCCCGAGCAAGTGGTCGAGGCGGATAGATGGCTGCAAGCGAATCCCGACATGAAAGGCGACGCGTTGGGTCAGGCGGTAGACCCACAACCGTGGGACCCCAGCGTCAAGGCGCTCACGGCGTTCCCGTCGGTCCTGGGAAATATGGACAAGAACCTCTCTTGGACTTCCTCTCTTGGCGACGCGTACTACAATCAGCAACAGGACGTGATGGACGCCGTGCAAGTAATGCGTCAGCGGGCGCAGGCGGCGGGCAATCTGCAGTCCACTTCTCAGCAAACCGTAGAGGACCAGGACTCGACGATTACCATTCAGCCGACGGATACCGAGGTGGTTTACGTTCCCGCATATGATCCGTGGTTGGTTTACGGTGGTCCCTTGGTAGCGTGGCCGGGGTGGTACGCGTATCCGGGAATCTGGTTTGGTGGTCCGTACCTCTCCTTTGGAATCGGCTTCGATATTGGTTTCGTTGGGGCCTATGGCTGGGGATGGGGTCGGTGGGGGTTCGACTGGCGCAATCGCTATCCCATCTACAACCACGACAGGTATTACTCGCGGAGCAACTCGTTTTACAACCGCAACAGTTATTACCGAGGCGGAGGCGAGCGCGGCGTCGCCAGAGACGTCCAGCGGGGCGTGAGCTTGGGCCGAGTCGGAGATGCTGGGCGGCCTGGAGATGCCGGGCGGCCCGGGGATGATGCAAGAAGTCCCGAACCAGCCAGAGGCAACCCCTCGGCGGCCCATCCGTTTGACGGCACTCAAGCGGCTCGAGGATACGCGAACACGCGCGATGAAAGCGCCATGCGCTCGAGCGCCTTTAGCGGCTACGATCACGGAGGAGACGTGAGAAGTTTCTCCTCTCGCGGGAGCGCGAGCTTGCGTGGCGGCGGCGGCGGCGGACCTCGAGGCGGCGGCGGTGGGCGGCGATGAGCGAATTTTGTCGTATGGCTACCGGCAGAGTTTGGATATGGAGAGATGCCCGATGCAGCTGACGAATCTAAACATCGACAAGTGGTACAGAACGACGGTGCGCGAATTTGCCGCGCTGGCTGTCTTCGTCTTAGTCGGATGCTTTCCCGCAAGTAGCTTCGCGCAGCAGCCTGGACAGAAGACGTTTCCATCATCGGAAGAAGCAAGCAACTCCCTGGTTGCCGCCATGCAGAGCAAAAATGAAAAGGCTTTGCTCGAGTTGCTGGGTCCGGACGGAAAGCAAATCATCTCCTCGGGGGACGAGATCGAGGACCTTCATACCCGTGCTGATTTCGTGCAGAGATATCTAGAAATGCACCGTCTGGTAAATGAACCGGATGGAACCACCGTTTTATACATCGGGGCCAGGAACTGGCCGACGCCCATACCGCTCGTCCACAATGCTCATGGCTGGTATTTCGACACCGAGGCGGGCAAGACGGAAATCTTGTATCGGCGAGTGGGCCGCAATGAAATGTCGGCCATTCGCGTTTGCCAGGAGCTCGCCGCGGCGGAGCACGAATACCACGACGCGCAGCACTCGCGGTATGCGCAGGCCATCTTCAGCGATGAAGGGCAACACAACGGTCTTTATTGGAAGGTGGGCGCCGGCGAACCCCAGAGTCCCATCGGACCGCTGGTGGCGCACGCGGTCGCGCAAGGCTACGCGCCGGGAAGAAGCGGCGCTCCGACTCCCTATCGTGGTTACTACTTCCATATCCTGACGATGCAGGGGAAACATGCTCCGGGCGGCGCAAAGCAGTACATCGTCGATGGCAAAATGACCGCGGGATTTGCCTTCGTGGCCTATCCGGCGGAATACCGCTCATCGGGCGTGATGACCTTCATCGTCGGGAGCGACGGAGTGGTGTATCAGCGAGACCTCGGGAAAGCGACCGATGCGATTTCCAGTTCGATGAAGATATTCGATCCCGATTCCGTCTGGAAAAAAGCTGAAGTGCCGCCGGACAACACCGCACGCCAGCCGAAGGGTCGGTAGAGATCCCCGCGAATCGATGAGCCGCCTCGATCCGCGCGATCCCGCGGCGGCGTTCTCATGGTTATTTTAATAGCAAAATCAATTAGTTAAACTAATTAACTATAATCGACATTGCATACGAATCCGCTTCGGCGCCCGGCATTCGCGCCCTCATCGAAATATTTTTATTCCTCGATGAGGGAGTTCGCGTGCGCTTTGCACATTGTAGAAGTGAACAGACAAGAGTGTTTAGCCCGGTCGTCAATCCAACCAGGAATGCAAATGAACAGGATGCAACGTGCTTTGACTGCTTTCTTTTTTGCGGCCTCTCTGATGATATCCGGCGTAGCGTCCGCACAAGTTGAGGCCGATCCCGCTTCTGCTGTGCGCGGATCGCTCGGCGTTTCCCTCGAAAATCTCAGTCTCGGCAATCATCTCGGCGAGCTCGTATTTTTGCTGAATGGCGGATTTGCTCTGCTGTTTGCCGCTTTCGCGTGTTTCGCAGCCGTCAGGCGTCATGGGCCGAACCGCGATCATGGGCATTTCAGCGACTGGAGGTCCGGAAATTCTGTGACATCGAGTTGATCCCGCACGGGCGCGACGGAGGATCAGAGCGGCGGGTCTAACTCTCTTCTCGAGTGTTTCAATCGCCCAACCCCGATGGGCGAAAGCTGAGCGGCCCGACACGCCGGCGCGTCGCGAACTATCTCGGAACATCATGGATTTGGTCTAGTGTCGCGCTGACATAATGCGCCGAGCCTACTCGCGTGGAGCGAGTTTGGCGGGCGATTGACGGCCGTGACGGACCCGAATAGTCTGAAATCCTAAGGCCACAAGAGCTAGGGAGCCCCGATGTCGGTGGATTCGGGTCAGATCAGCGGGCTGCTGCAGCGATGGGTCAAGGGTGACCCCGAAGCACTGGATGCGGTGGTGCCCGTGATCTACCAGGAGCTGCGGCGTCTCGCGCACTACCACCTCAAATCGGAGCGAGCCGGCCACACACTGCAGAGCACGGCACTGGTCAACGAAGCCTTCATTCAATTGATGGGGAGCCAACCCAGCCAACTACAGAATCGCGCGCACTTTGTTGCGATCGCCTCACGCTTGATGCGGCAAATTTTGGTCCAATATGCCCGCCGCCACCAGGCAAACAAGCGCGATGGGGGAAATCGAATCGCGTTGGAGGAGATTGTAGAGCTACCCATTGCGGGGGATGAGGAACTCGTGGCGTTGGACGACGCCTTGGAGACGTTGACGCGGATCGATGATCGACAGAGCAAAATTGTGCAAATGAAGTTCTTCGGCGGATTGTCGGCGCATGAAATAGCAGGGGTGCTCGAGATCTCGGTGGCGACGGTCGAAAGGGACTGGGCCACGGCGCGGATTTGGTTGCATCGCGAAATGAGTCGCGCGGCGTCGCCATGAGCGACGCGCGTTGGCAGCGGCTGAAGGAACTGCTGCATCAGGCTCTGCCCTTGACGCCGGCGCGACGTGCCGCATTGTTGGATGTCGAATGTGCCGGCGAGCCGGAATTGCGTGCGGAACTCGAATCGCTGCTCCAGGAGAACGCCCGAATGAGCGCCGGGTTTCTGGAATTATCCTCGCCCGGCGGCGGCTCCGATGGGCCGGGGGATGCCGGCGCCCTGTCGCCGGGACAAATCTTTTGCGAACGCTTCAGGCTCATATCCAAGCTCGGCGAAGGCGGCATGGGTCAGGTGTGGCTCGCGGAGCAAATCTCCCCGGTCTGGCGGCGGGTGGCCCTCAAGTTGATCCGCGCCGGCCTGTACGACGAGTCGGTCGCGCAACGCTTCCAGGCGGAACGGCAATCATTGGCCATCATGGATCATCCTGCGATTGCCAAGGTGTTCGATGCCGGCGCAACACCGCAGGGCCAGCCTTACTTCGTGATGGAGTACGTGCCGGGGCCACCTATCACCGAATACTGCGATCAGAACAAGCTCACGATCCGCCAGCGGCTTGAACTTTTCATCCAGGCCTGCGACGGCGTTCAGCACGCACATCAGAAGGCCTTCATTCATCGCGACCTAAAGCCCGCCAATATTTTGGTGGTGGAGGTCGACGGCCGCCCACAGCCGCGCATCATCGACTTCGGGCTGGCGAAGGCCATCGAGGTTAAGGCGATGGCGGCCCAGGCCAACGATCCTTTGCAGTACACCCGTTGGGGCCAAATACTCGGCACTCCCGGGTACATGAGTCCGGAACAGTTCAACCGCGACGCGCGGGACGTTGATACGCGCTCCGATGTCTATTCGCTGGGCATTGTCCTATACGTATTGCTCACGGGACTGCAGCCCTTTGAAATCACGCGGCGCCAGCAGCCGCCCATGGAAGAGTTGCTGCGCCGCCTGCGCGAGGAGGATCCGCCGAAACCCAGTGGCAAGGTCAGCGGCGATCGAGACACCTCGAGCACCACCGCCGCGGCGCGCTGTACCGATCGCGCGGAACTGGTCAGCCTGCTACGCGGCGATCTGGACTGGATTGCCATGAAGGCCCTGGAGCGCGACCGCGAACGCCGCTACGGCACACCGGCCGAATTGGCGGCGGACCTGCGGCGCTATCTCAATCACGAAGCGGTACTGGCCCGTCCGCCAAGTACGGCCTATCGGGCACGCAAGTACATTCGCCGCCATCGTGTGGCCGTCAGCGTGAGCGCCGGTCTGATGGTGCTGTTGGCCGCATTCTCGGTGTTGCAGGCGCTGGAGTTGCGGCGCACGGCCCAACAACGCGACCGCGCCACGCGCATCACGGAATTCATGACCGGCATGTTCAAGGTCGCCGATCCCTCTGAGGCGCGTGGCAACAGCGTCACGGTGCGGGAAATCCTCGACAAGGCGTCGAACGACATTCGCTTAGGGTTGGGTCGGGACCCGCAGGTGCAAGCGCAGATGATGCAGGTGATGGCGCGGACCTATATGAATTTGGGGTTGTACCCTCGTGCCCATGATTTGGCGACGGCCGCGCTGGAGGCACAGATGGCGCTGCTGGGACCTGATAACCGCGAGACGTTGACCTCGCGCGAGCTGGTCGCCTGGAGCGAATTGCGCCTCGGAGATCTGGTGGCGGCGGAATCGCAGGAGCGCGCGGTGTTGGCGGATGAGCAGCGCATTCTCGGCCGGGAGGATCCGTCGACGCTCGAATCCATGATTCATTTGGCAAGCGCGCTGCAACGCCGGAATGACTATCGTGGCGAGGAAGCGTTGGCGCGCGAGGTCATTCAAATTTCCACACGACACATGGCGCCGGAAAGTGTGCTGACCTTGCAGGCCAGGAGTTTGCTGGCCGGATCGTTGTTCATTCAACAGCGGTTGCCGGATGCGGAGCAGGCATTTCGCGAGTCGCTGGACGCTGATCGTCGCGTTCTTGGGCCGGACCATCCTGACACATTGAAGACGATGAGCAATCTCGGCATCGTGATCAACTTCCAGGGCCGCCGTGCAGAAGCCGAGCCGCTATTTCGCGGCGCCCTGTCGCTTGAACAACGGGTATTCGGGCCCGAACACGACGTGACGCTGATGACGCGGGCGCATTTGGGGTTTCTATTGCGAAGCGAAGGCCGCGGCGTCGAAGCGGAAAAGCTGGACCGCGAGACGTGGGCGATACGCAGCCGCACTCTGGGCCAGGATAACTCGATAGCCCTCTGGTCTGAATCCTCGGTCGCGCGGGATTTGCTGCTAGAAGGCGACCTGGCCGCGGCCGAGGAATTGGAACGAGAAGCCGTAACGGGGCTGCGCCGTGCGGCGGGCGCGGTTACCGACACCGTGGATGCCCAGACGGGCTTGGCGGAAATCCTGAACCGCGAGGGGCGGTGGGCGGAAGCGGAACCGCTCGCGAGGGAATCGTTGGCGCAAGTACCGCTCAGTAAAAACCCCCTCGCAACGGCCGATGCCATGCGCGCGCTCGGCGTTTCGCTGGCACATCGCAATCGCTCTGCTGAGGCTGACAAGCTGTTTCGCGAGATGCTCGAGCGGCACAGCGATCCCGACTTTCGTTCCTCGATGTGGTATTCATACGCTTGTACCGCGGCGGCGGGGCAGGATACCGACAGCGCGCTTCGCTATTTGCATGAGGCCATCAGCGCGGGGTATCGTGACCTCGACCAACTGTCGCTCGACGCGGATCTGCAAGGGATGCGCGATAATCCGAAATTCCAGCAGCTCGTGGCGGACCTCAAGGCTCCGCCGGCGAGCGTGGCCCGCCCCTAGGACCGCAACGTCACGCTTTGCGGTTGACGAACTCCCAGACCTTGGAGATTACGACCGATCCTTCGCCTACCGCTGATGCCACGCGTTTCACCGAGCCTGCGCGCACATCACCGACCGCGAAGATGCCAGGCTGCGATGTCGCGAACGGCGAGCTCGCAGCGCCTTCGCCGGAACCGGTGATAACGAATCCCTTGTCATCGAGTTTCACCAAGCCCGAGAGCCACTCGATGTTTGGCGCGGCGCCCACCATGACGAAGAGGGCACGTGTCTCAACGACGCGGGTCTCCCCGGTCTTTACGTTGCGAATGCTTACCGCTTCGAGGTGTTCGGCGCCGTGCAACGCGCTGACCTCGGCGCCATATTCAATGGTTACGCCGGGATCCGCTTCGAGCCGACTAGAGAGGTAACTCGACATGGACGCGGCCAGTGATGCGCCACGGACCAAGACACGCACGCAACGCGCCGAGCGGCTCAGAAACATCGCCGCCTGTCCCGCAGAGTTCCCGCCGCCGATGATGACCGCATCCGTCCCCTTGGAATAGCGCGCCTCCATCTCGGTCGCGGCATAGTAAATGCCGGCGCCTTCGAATTCAGAAAATCTGGCGATCGGCAGCCGGCGATATTGCACTCCGGTCGCGACCACCACCGCTTTGGCACGAACGCGCTGGCCGTTATCGAAAGTGGCGCAGAAGCTCGCATCCGGCAGCCTCTCAAGCGCCGCCACCCGCCGCGGCATGGCGAAGCGCGTGCCGAATTTCATCGCTTGCACTTCTCCGCGCCAGACCAGGTCCGCGCCGGAAATCCCGGTTGGAAAGCCCATATAATTCTCTACACGACTGGAAGTTCCCGCTTGACCGCCGATCGCGACATCCTCTACGACCAGGGCGCGCAGACCTTCGGCTCCCGCATACACGCCGGCGGCCACCCCAGCGGGCCCTCCGCCGACAATCAATACGTCAAACACGTCGTGGTCCCCGAAATCACGATTGAGGCCGAGCAGGCGTGCGACCTTGTCGGGGGTGGGTTCGCTCACAACGAGATCGCGACCGAAGATCACGCTGGGTACGCCCGGAGCGATAGAGCAGCGACGGGCGAGCGCTTCGGCTTCAGGATCTCCAAGTGACAACGAGATATACGGAATATGGTTGCGGCTCGCGAACTCCGCGATGCGGCGCACGTTTCGGTCCTCATCTTCGCCGATCAACCGTAAGCTGCTGATCCGTTCCTCGATCTGGCGGCGGCGGCGCGCCGAAAACACGGTGATGATAATGTCGGACATCTCAGGAATCTGAGACATGAGGGTCAGTACCGCTTCTCGCGGTACTTCTATCACCCGCGTGTCTCGCACCGCGCGCATCGCCATCGACCAAGCGCCGCCGTTCAGGAGGGCGATCTCGCCCAGAAACTGTGTCGGGCCCATCGTGTGGGGTAAATGACGTTGGTCCGTATAGGGATTCACGACCTCGACTTCGCCGTCCTCGATATAGACGAATCGATCCACGGGTTGACCAGGCCGGGTGAGATACGTACCCGCTGGATAGCTGGCAACAGCGCCGGCTTTGCGCAATGCCTCGACGTGAGCCGGGGCCAGCGGAGTACGCTGCATCTGATTTAAATCGCCGCCAATTGTTTCCATGATTCAGCCATTCTCCCAAATTGTCAGTCCGATAGTGTAGCCCGGGTGGTTGGTCGCCCCGGCGGCCGGATTGACGGCCACCGCCAGCGATAGAGTCTGTCTATCGTCCCGATACAATCTATTGATTGGTGAAACCCATGCTGCGCTGCTTATTCTTGGTTGCCAGTTGATACACTGAAGTGCGGCGCTCTGGAAGTACTCTAATGACACTAAGGGAATTGAGGTATTTGGTGGCGCTGGCGGATCGCGAGCACTTTGGCCGCGCCGCAGAGGAGTGTTGCGTTTCGCAGCCGACTTTAAGCACCCAGATCAAAAAACTGGAAGGGTATTTGGGCGCCACATTGATCGAGCGCAATGCAAGATCCTTCTCGCTTACGCCCATTGGACAGGACATCGTCGCAAAGGCGCGCCGCATTGTGAGACAAGTCGATGACTTGCAATCCACAGCCCGGACTGCACTCGGCCCCTTGGTGGGACCGCTGAGATTGGGGGTGATCCCTACACTGGCGCCATATTTTCTGCCCTGGTTGGTTCCGCTGGTCAAGGGGCACTATCAGCGTCTGCAGTTGGTTGTCCACGAGGATCTGACCCAGCACTTGGTGGAGCGACTGCGCAACTACGAAATTGACGCGGCGTTGTTGGCCCTTCCGTTAGACGGCGAGGACTTCGAGGAGCTACCCCTGTTTGACGAGCCATTTTGGCTCGCATGCCCGCCGGGACATGCTCTAGCCGAATTGACGACGGTTACGCAGACTGATTTGCGCGGTATCCCCTTGCTGTTGCTCGCCGATGGGCATTGTCTGCGTGGTCAAGCGCTGGCCGCCTGCGGCCGCCTGGGTGACAACGGCGTTGACGAGGTGATCGATGACTTCCGTGCGGTTAGCCTCGAAACCATCTGCCAGCTGGTGGCATCGGGTTTCGGTTGCACATTATTGCCGGCGCTGGCCGCGCTTCCGCCGCAACGTCCGGAGCCTTCATTCGTCATTCGGCCGCTGCAATCCCCTGATGACAGCCGACGCATCGGACTGGTGTGGCGTCGAGGCTATCCGAAAGCGCAGGAGCTGGCATTGCTCGGCGATCTGATCATCGACAACCCACCGATTGGCACAAGATCGGTTTCGACGCGACCAGTACAACGCGGGACGCGTTTCAGGATTTGAAACGCGTCCCGCCAAACAATCAAATCAAGTCAAGTCGAAGCGGTCGAGGTTCATCACCTTGGTCCAGGCCTTCACGAAGTCACGCACAAACTTCTCCTGTCCGTCTGAGGAAGCATAGACCTCCGCCACCGCGCGCAGTTCGGAGTTCGAACCAAACACCAGGTCAACCGGGGTCGCCGTCCACTTGAGCGCGCCGGTCTTGCGATCGTGTCCCTCGTAAACGCCCTCGGACGAAGCAGACTTGTTCCACGTGTAAGACATATCGAGCAGGTTCACGAAGAAGTCGTTCGTCAGAGTTCCGGGTCGATCGGTGAATATGCCGTATTTCGTCTGTCCTGCATTCGCATTGAGGGCCCGCATGCCGCCGACCAGAACGGTCATCTCAGGGACGGTGAGCATCAGATTGCTTGCCCGATCGACCAGCATCTCCGCCGGAGAACGGGGCACGCCGTTGCCGAAGTAGTTCCGGAAACCGTCCGCGGTGGGTTCAAGCACCGCGAAGGACACCGGGTCGGTTTGATCTTGCGATGCGTCGGTGCGCCCAGGCGTGAAGGGAACGAGCACATTGTGGCCTGCTTTCTTCGCAGCCTGCTCGACGGCGACGTTGCCGCCCAAGACGATGACGTCGGCGAGCGACACCTTCTTCCCGCCGCTCTGTGCGTGGTTGAAGCCATTCTGGATACCCTGCAGACGTTGCAACACTTTGGCGAGTTCCCGCGGGTTGTTGGCGTCCCAATCCTTCTGCGGCGCGAGACGTATTCGCGCCCCGTTTGCGCCACCGCGCTCATCCGTGCCGCGGAACGTGGCCGCCGACGCCCACGCGGTCCTGACGAGTTCGGGGCCGGTCAAGCCCGAAGCGAGGATCTTGGATTTCAGATCCGCGATATCCGTCGCGTCGATCATCTTATAGTCGGCCTTGGGGAGCGGATCCTGCCAAAGCAGGTCCACACTCGGAACCTCCGCACCGAGGTAGCGCGCGCGCGGACCCATATCGCGGTGGGTCAGCTTGAACCACGCTTTCGCAAAAGCAACCTTGAACTCCTCGGGATGCTGCCTCCAGCGCGTCGTGATTTCCTTATAGCTGGGGTCGGTCTTGAGCGCGATGTCCGTCGTAAACATGATCGGCGCATGTCGCTTGTTCGGGTCCTGAGCGTCGGGCACCAGGTTCGCTCCCTGGCCATTGGCGGGGGTCCACTGAATCGCCCCGCCGGGACTCTTGGTTTGCACCCAGTCGAATGAATACAGGTTGTTGAGGTATTGCATCGTGAATGCGGTGGGACTCGCCGACCATGCACCTTCGAGGCCGCTGGTGACCGTATCGTCTCCCTTACCCGTGCCGCAGGAGTTCTGCCAGCCCAGTCCTTGTTGCTCGATGCCGGCGGCGGCGGGCGCCGCCCCCACGCACTTGGACGGATCGTGCGCGCCATGTGCCTTGCCGAAGGTGTGACCACCCGCGATCAGCGCAACGGTCTCCTCGTCGTTCATCGCCATGCGACCGAAGGTCTCGCGGATGTCCTTCGCGGCCGCCAGCGGATCCGGATTACCGTTTGGACCCTCGGGATTCACGTAGATCAAGCCCATCTGAGACGCGCCGAGAGGCTTTTGCAGATTCCGATTGCCGCTGTAGCGCTCATCGCCGCCAAGCCATTTCTTTTCGGGTCCCCAATAGACCAGGTCCGGTTCCCAGTCATCCGCGCGTCCGCCTCCAAAGCCGAAGGTCTGAAAGCCCATTTGTTCCAGCGCGACATTCCCGGTCAGGACCATCAGATCGCCCCAGGAGATCTTTTCAGCGTATTTCTGCTTGATCGGCCACAGAAGTCGGCGCGCCTTGTCGAGATTCGCGTTGTCGGGCCAGCTGTTGAGCGGCTCGAATCGCTGCTGAGCACCGCTTGCGCCGCCGCGACCGTCACCCGTACGGTAAGTCCCGGCACCGTGCCAGGCCATACGGATAAAGAACGGCCCGTAGTTTCCATAGTCGGCCGGCCACCAATCCTGCGAAGTGGTTAGGACTTTCGCGATGTCCTGTTTAACGGCTTTGAGATCGAGACTCAAAAACGCCTTCGCGTAGTCGAAGTTGTCTCCCAACGGATTGGATTCCGCAGCGTGCTGCCGAAGCGGCGACAGGTCCAGTTGCTCAGGCCACCAGAACTGGTTCGGCCTCGGCTCGCCCTGAGCGCTGACGGCAACCGTTGATATCAGTGGTAGCGCCGCGATCGCACACGCGACCGCCGACATCAACAGAAATTTTCTCTTCATTTGGCTCTCCTCTCGATCGCAACGATTGACGCTGCGGCGATTCTAGGGCCACGCCGAAATACGGCTAATTGATTTATTCAATTGCTGCGATAGAGATTGGGAATCGAGCAGGCGAGGTCTGTCGCGCGAAAGACGCCGGTCTTGTTCCATTGCATGGTCAAACTCATGGAATGAATGGCCGCCCGCACGGTCTATAAGTAATGCCGGGTAGCATGGCCGCAAAGTGAGATGAGTCGCAGCGTCGCACCATGGCCCGCAAAGTCACTTCAACTGTTAGGGCCCCGTTTGCCTAACACCAAAGAGGTAGCTATGAGCATTCTTTCACTCACCGTCGTCACGAACACCCGACTTCAGATACCTGGTCTTGATCCCTGGTACGCGGACCCCCAGGATCCGGCCTTGACAGTGATGACCGATTTTCGCGAGCGGGCGTCGGTGACCGTCCCCGATACTGCCTCGATCGATGAGGCTCTGGAGCACATGAGACACACGGGCGTTCGTTGCGCATTCGCGATCGATGAGCGAAGGCGAATCGTTGTCGGATTGATTACGGCCTACGATATCACTGGCGAGAAGCCGATGCAGTACATGCAGTCCAGGGAAGTGCCGCGTCGCGAAGTGCTGGTCCGCGACATCATGCAGGAAATATCGGAATGCCGCGTGGCGGATATCAAGCAGATAGAACGTGCTACCGTTGCCGCCGTGTCGAATATGTTCGTCAGAAATCGATTGACCCACGTGCCGGTCATGGAGACGAGCGAAACCGGCGAGCAACGCTTGAGAGGTTTACTGTCGGCGGCCAAGATCAAGCGATTGTTGATGCGGCCAGAGTCGATCGGGCACTCAAACCTCGCATGACGCCCGCCGCCGTTGCAGTGGCCGGCGAAATGACGCAGAGTTAGGTAGAAGACCAGGGGCGCTGCACGCTTCGTTATAGATAAATTCGTATCCCGCGCAAACATTCATCCCAGACTGCTGACGGAATAGCTTTATGCTGTCGCTAACGGAAAACATCCTGATTGTCATCTTGACGATGGCCGCCTCGCTATTATTCATGGTTGGCCTCAATCGTATTTGGCCCGTCACGAAACGCCACAGTCAAAATGATCTGGTCGGATGGCAGTTGAGTGTTCTCGGCACCACCTACGCGGTGACGTTGGGATTCATGCTGTATACCGGCTGGACCAATTTTACGGCCGCGACTCTGAACGTCGAAATGGAGGCCAACGCGCTCAGGAACATCTACCGGTTGGCGGAAGGCTTGCCCCAGCAGCGTGCGCAAATCCAGGAACTCACCCGTACTTATGCCGACGCGGTGGTCGACCACGATTGGCCTGATATGGCGCAGGGCCGGTTGCCCGAAACCAGCCACCTGATCAATGAAAACATGTGGAAGGCGGTCCTGGGCATCAAAGTGGCATCGCCTTCGGAAATCACCGCCGCGGATCACGCATTGACGGAACTCGGCACCCTGACGCTGCATCGCCGCGCTCGGCTGCTGCAAAGCACCTATCAACTGCCTGGGATTTTTTGGTGCGTTCTTCTTGTCGGGGGAGTGTTGACTGTTTTGTCCGTCTCCATGTTCGGCTCGGCAAGCCCCAGGATCCACACGATGCAGGTATTTTCCATCACGCTGTTGGTGACGCTGGTGATGTTGTCCATCGCCGATGTCGATCGCCCGTTCAAGGGCTGGGTACACATCAGCGACTACCCCTTCAGACGCTCGCAGATGACGATGCACGATCTCAATTAGGGTAGAATTAACTCAAAGCAAAAGGATGCGCGTCTGAAAAATCGCGGTAAAGGATCATGAACCGCTTCTCGTGGATGCTCGGCTGCTCCGCTGGCGCACTGACTGCCTGCACGGCGACCTATGTAGCCGGCCCAGACCCCATTCCCGTCATCGGCGCCCAACTGATCGGAAGGGCCGGTGAGTGCGTTGATGTGCGTGATGGGCAAACCGCGGATGGCACACCGCTTGTCGTTGTTCAGTGCCACGGGAGCCCGAACGAGCGATGGTTCATCAAAGAGGGTGTGATTTCGGAAAGCTTCGGCAGCTGTATTGACGTTTTGGGTAGCGCGCCGATCGACGGTTCCGCGCTCGTGCTGGTTAATTGCATCGGCGCTCCAAGTCAGCAATGGAGCATTCGAGACGGCCAGATCATAGGATTCGGGGGTAAATGTCTTACCGAGGCCGGCGGCGATACCGCCGATCAGACACCCCTAATTCTTTCCACGTGCAACGCAAATCCTGGACAATTGTGGACGATTCGCTGACATCAACCATTCGCTGACAATCCAAACGGGAGCAACTCATGGACAGATATTGTCTTTCCGCGATCTTGGTGACTTTGTTGGCGGTTGCGAATCCTGGGCATGCGGCTCAGCTGGTCGGCGGCGCCAGCGGTTCGTGCGTCAACTTACCCGAACACGGCGGCGGCGCGCCGGACGGCACCATGGTGCGGCTATTTCACTGTCACGATACTTCTAATCAAGTATGGACAGTGAGCAATGGTCAGATCAATTCGAGTTTCGGCAGCTGTCTAGACGTGCAAGGCAGTAAGCCCGTCGACGGTGCGCAAATCATTATCGTGACCTGCAACGGCAGACCCAGCCAGAAATGGAGCATTGCGAACGGTCAGATCATCGGCATCGGAGGCAAATGCCTCGATGTGCTGGGAAGTGGTACCGCCGATACCACGCCTCTGATCCTCGCGACCTGTTCGGCTTCCCCCAGCCAGCAATGGTCGGTTCAGTAACTCCGCGTCAAACTCGGTCCGACGCTAATCCCAGATCGCACTGGCGATGGTGCCGTCCTTGCTGACGACGATCGTCAATCGGTTTGGGTTGGAGTCGGCGCTGGGAATGCCATCCGAGTGCCTAATGACCCGAGATATCGGCGGCAACTGCTCTTCTTTTACGACTTCGGCCGCCGATTTGCCCGCCGGCGCGACGGCGCCTTTCGCGACAAAAACCTTGCCGACACATTTGCTGCAATCCTCGCCCCCGGCTTTGCCTTCGGCGTAGCCCGGCAGCTGCGACAGACTTACGGAATCCGACGCGCTGTGGACGTTGATTCCCTTGTAGGGGTGGCTCGCCTCGATGGGGAATATCGCCTCGATCGGTTCGAAACCCACCGCCTCCACGGCCTCGGCCGGTGCTCGGGCCACGAAGATCAATTCCAAGATGCCGTCCTTGGGCGTGCCGCGCGTGAGCGGTACCAGTTCCCCTTCCTCCCATCCCGGCGTGCTCGCCAGTCCGCGAACGCGAATGATGTCAAGCGGCGTTCCATGCGAACTTCGCAGCACCTCGACGCTGACGATTCGAAGGACGGGGGCCACAATTTGCGATCGCTCGTCTCCTGAACCTTGGGCGCCAGTTTCCGGGTGCGCAGTGCCTTGCGCACTTGGCCGCGTTTCGGGAGTCGTCTGCGCGAGCGCGACGCCGCTGCCGAGCAACGCCAACCCTGCGGATAATAGAGCGGCGCGCGCGCCGTTGTGTCTGTTCATCGCATTTCTCCTTGGAGCCTCATCCCTAAGCTGTCGGGTGTTGCATTACTGTCGAGCCGATCGAACGCATCAAGTATCAGGTCGACCGGTACCATTTGGGTCAGGCGGCAGAATGAGGTCCGAGTGCCGGCAAAACTGCCGTTCTCCGCCAGTTTATTGATAGGCGCTCCGCCGCCGCAAACAGAAAAATATTCGCAATTATCGCGGCATGCGGCCACGCCCGCCGCTATGTCGCACGACATGGCGGTCATGGTCGGGCTGCGATGCATCTCTTCCAGAGAATCGGTTCGAATGTTGCCGACGAGGAAGTCACCATAGTCCGCATTCTTGAGACCGAGCAACTCCGGTGAGAAACTCGACACATTTCCGCGGCAATCGACGTTCATCATGCCAAAGGGTTCTACCTGGGCGTTTCGCATCGCACTTTGTTCGGGACGGAATATTCGCATCAACATGCCGTCTACCTCGCGCACGAAACGAATCCGGCCGCTTTGCCGTGATAGTTTCCAGAATTCGCTCAAAAAACTTTTGAACAATTCCTGCGCATCGTCGATGGCAAACAGATCCGATACGTGATCGCCCTCGGATTCCTCCACATTGAAACAGACGTCCTCAATGCCTTCGGAGAGAAAAAAATCCAACATTTCTCGGGGCGAATTCAGCGCTTGTTGCGAAAGCACGGAAATGACATGGAATGGCACCTGCTCGCGTTGAAGCAGATGGATGCCGGCGAGGGTTTTATCGAAGGTGCCCCGACCCGATCGGGTAACTCGGTGTGCATCATGGAGGTGCTTCGGTCCATCGATACTGACGCCAATCCCAACGTCCCATTTCTTGAACAGGTCGCACCACTTCGACGTGATCAGCATTCCGTTGGTCTGGAAAGAATGCCGAAGCTGCAACGCGGCGGGTCGCATGCTCTCGATGGCGGCGAATGCGGTTTCGTAAAAGGCGACCGGCACGACCAGAGGTTCGCCTGCATGCCAAATAACGGTGAGCCCCTCGCCGGTCCAACCCGATGCAAAAACCTTCTCGAACAGCGTCGTGACGACGCTTTGCTCGATCACGGACGTCACGTCCCGCTGCGGCAAGTAACAGTAGCTGCAATTAATATTGCAGAAAGGTGTCGGCTGCACTACCAGGGTTTCGAGCAGCGGAACTGAATGGCGCATCGGTGAGCTCGGCATGGACTTGTCGGCGGCGTCGCGAAGCCTCGATCACCAGTTGTGCCAGAAATTGTGCCAACCGTTGTGCCAGCCGCCATTGCCCCAGCCGACATTACCCCAACCGCCGTTGTGCCAGCCGCCATTGCCCCAGCCACCATTACCCCAACCGCCATTGCGCCAGCCGCCATTGCCCCAGCCCAAGCCGCCGTTTCCCCAACCCATGCGCCAGCGACCCCAGCCGCCGTTACCCCACCAGACGGGGGTCGCTTTGGCATCGCCTTCCGGATCGAAGCTGGCCGAACCGGTCATGTCCGAAACTCCCGCACGAATCGTTTGCAAACGAGCTGAAATGCTCTGCTCGGGCGTCGTCGGAGTGTTGATTTGCGGATTTGAGTTTGATGCGGCGGACGCTTCGGAAGCCGCCAATGCCAAGAGCACCGATGCCCCGAATGCGCCCGCTGGCAGTACAACCGAGAGTTTCCTTAAGACGCGATTCCAATCCGCCATACATCCTCCCTAAATTACTCTCCAGCAGCTGCGGGTTGAAAACTACGCCTAACCGCAATTCCGCGCAACGGAGAGACGCCATCTCCTGCGGGTCTTATCCCGGCTATTTTTCTCCGATCAGAAATTTTGTTGCCGTGAAGGATAATTAGCTTGTAGATTAGCGCTACACAAAACGGGGGAGTCTGCGCGTGAAGTATCCAACTTTTGGCCACATTCGGGGTGCCGTCGCGCTTGCCGCGCTTGTTGCGCTCGCAAGCACCACGGCAACTGCGCACGACGCGTTGCCGAGCACAAACGAAACCCCCTCAACTCCCGATGCGGCCAACGTGGATTTTCGCTGGGATCAGAAGATTCCATTGCGTGACGGCGTCCGCCTGAGCGCAACCGTGTACACGCCGCGTGGTCAAAAGGCGCCGGCGCCTTGCGTGTTTACCCTCACACCGTATATAGGGCAAAGCTATCACGATCGCGGCGTTTATTTTGCGGCACATGGCTTTCCGTTTCTCACCGTGGATGTGCGCGGCCGTGGCAATTCCGAAGGGCAATACGATCCGTTGCTGCAGGAAGCACATGACGGCTACGATGTCGTGGAGTGGTTGGCGAAGCAGCCGTATTGCAACGGCAAGATTTCCATGTGGGGCGGCTCCTATGCGGGCTACGACCAATGGGCCGCGGCCAAGGAATTTCCGCCTCATCTTGCGACCATCGTGCCGGTCGCGGCGCCCTACGCGGGTGTTGATTTTCCGATGCAGAACAATATCTTCGCCCCCTATGACCTGCAGTGGCTGACCTTTACCAGCGGGCACGCCTCGCAGGACAAGCTCTTCGGCGACGATGCGTTCTGGCAGAACAAGAACCGCCAGTGGTTCGAGTCGGGTGCGCCCTTCAAGGATTTCGATACGCAAGTCGGCGCCCCCTCGGCCATATTTCAGCGTTGGCTGCAGCACCCGCATCCTGATGCCTTTTGGGATGCCTACAATCCGACCGCCGAGCAGTACGCACGCCTCAGCATTCCGATTCTGACCATCACCGGGTCTTACGACGGCGATCAACCCGGCGCGCTCACGCACTATCGCGAATACATGAAGAATGCCTCGGCCGAGGGCCGTGCACGGCACTACCTCATCATTGGGCCCTGGGATCACGCCGCGACGCGCACGCCGCGAGCGGAGATCGGCGGTCTTAAGTTCGGGCCGGCGAGTCTCGTGGATCTGCCGCGGCTGCATCTGGAGTGGTATGCGTGGACCATGCAAGGCGGCCCGAAGCCGCAATTCCTGCAAAAGCCGGTCGCCTACTACGTCATGGGCGCGGAGCGATGGCGCTACACCGATACCCTGGAGGGGATCACAGCTCAGTCGCAGCCCTATTTCTTGGATTCGAACAGCAACGCTGCCGATGTGCTGGCTGCCGGTGTGCTAGGGGCGCAGGCCGGCAACGGAAAACCGGATCACTTTGTCTACGACCCGCACGATTTGAGCTTCGCCGCGGATGAGGCCAATTCGGATTCCGCGGACCTGACCGATCAGCGCGCAGCCTACGCGAGGCGGGGCAAGCTGCTCGTTTATCACAGCGCGCCGTTTGAGAAAGATACCGAGATCAGCGGCTTCTTCAAGTTATCAGCCTGGATTGGAATCGACCAGCCGGATACCGACTTCGCGGTGAGCATTTCCGAAATTCGCCCCGACGGCCGCAGCATCGTGCTGACAAATGACTCAATGAGAGCGCGTTATCGCGAAAGCACCCGTGAGCCGAAGTTGGTCGCGACACGCGCGCCGCAGCGCTATGGCTTCGAACACTTCACCTTCGTCTCGCGCCAAGTCGGCAAGGGCAGCCGCCTGCGGCTGACCATCGCGCCGATCAATTCAATCTTTAGCGAGAAGAACTACAACGCCCCCAAGCCCGTGGCCGAGCAATCCATGAGTGACGCTCGCGCGGTGACGGTGACCCTGTTTCACGACCGGGCGCATCCGAGCGCCCTGTACGTGCCCTTGGGACAACCCTGAAATCGCTCAACTAGGGCCCAAGGCCCTTCGGTGATTCGCGCCGTAATGGTTGTCGACTGACAAATCTTTCTCGAAGGCGTAAAAGGCGGTAGGCAACCTGAAAATGTTTGCGGAACCCGCCGCTCAAGGCCGGCGTCCAACCGCCGTGGGCCGGATTGCACCGCATCCGGCGGCCTCGTCAACCTAGGAGAAATGATCCATGAACACTGCAGTCGATATGGTGTCGCTGACCGCACCGGTCACACGCTTCGTGAGTCAGGCTCGTCAAGCCCTGATCGATGGCCGCTGGCAGGACGCGCAGTCCGGCGAAACTTTCGAAGTATTCAATCCTTCCAATGAATCCGTAATCGCACGCGTTGCCGATTGCAAGCAAGCCGATGTAGATCTGGCGGTGGCTGCGGCGCGCAAGGCCTTCGATAGGGGGCCCTGGCCGCGCATGTCGCCCTCGGCTCGCGGCAGGATCCTCTGGAAAATCGGCGATCTGATCCTGGAAAATCTCGAGGAGCTCGCTCAGCTGGAATCGCTCAATAACGGCAAGCCCATCGCTGTGGCGCGCGCCGCCGATGTGCCCCTGGCTGCGGATCTGTTCCACTACATGGCGGGTTGGGCGACCAAAATCGAGGGCAGTACCCTTTCCCTGTCGGTGCCCTATACGCCCGACGCGCAATACCACGCCTATACCCGCAAGGAGCCGATTGGGGTCGTTGCACAGATTATTCCGTGGAATTTCCCATTGCTCATGGCGGCCTGGAAATTAGGCCCGGTGCTGACGGCCGGCTGTACGGTCGTGTTGAAGCCGGCGGAGGAGACACCCCTGTCCGCGCTGCGGCTCGCCCAGCTGTGTCTCGACGCGGGGTTACCACCCGGCGTGCTAAACGTGCTCACTGGATTCGGTGAGACCTGCGGAGCACCGCTGGCGGCGCACAGCCAAGTAGACAAAGTGGCCTTCACCGGTTCGACCGAAGTCGGCAAGCTGATCGTCAAAGCCGCGGCCAACGATCTGAAAAAAGTCACGCTCGAACTGGGGGGCAAATCGCCCAACATCGTGCTGGACGATGCGGATCTCGATGTGGCGATTCCCGGCGCGGCGAGCGCGATTTTCTTCAATCATGGCCAATGTTGCTGCGCGGGCTCGCGTCTCTTCGTGCAAGAGAAGAGCTACGATCGGGTATTGGAGGGGGTCAGCAAAGCCGCACGCTCCATCCGCTTGGGCCCGGGCTTAAATCCGCAGAGCGAGATGGGACCACTGGTGTCAAAAACCCAATTCGACCGCGTCACCGGCTTCCTGCGTTCCGGCAAGGAGGAGGGCGCCCGCACGGTGTGCGGCGGCAATCGCCACGGTGAGACCGGATTTTTCGTCGAACCCACCGTACTCGACGGCACGAGCGACAAGATGCGCGTCTACCAGGAGGAAATCTTCGGTCCCGTGGTGACCGTGATGCCATTCAAAGAAGTCGACGATGAGCTGATTCGCCGCGCCAACGACACGGTCTACGGATTGGCCGCGGGCCTATGGACCAGCAACATCAAGCGCGCGCATCGCATCGCGGATCAGTTGCGCGCCGGTACGGTTTGGGTCAATTGCTACAACATCTTCGACGCTTCGATGCCTTTCGGCGGCTATAAGCAATCGGGCTGGGGCCGTGAGATGGGCAGCGAAGTTCTCAAGAATTATCTAGAGACCAAGTCGGTGTGCATGAGCGTCTAGCTTTGATGCGCCGGGAGCGCCTGCAAGGGCGCTCCTTTGAGACGCAATTAAAGCCGGTTTGTCATAGTGTGGCGTTGGGCAACCATCGAGACCCAGCCTGCCTAAAAACTCGCCCGTAATGAGCGGCCCATCACGGGCGACAGCTTTC
>Ga0210388_10000239_pt1 | contig 48702 bp, 41 predicted proteins | sample IncBWC19OmetaG_FD_155485 | JGI IMG/M metagenome (GOLD analysis project Ga0210388, IMG submission 155485) | Forest soil microbial communities from Barre Woods Harvard Forest LTER site, Petersham, Massachusetts, United States - Inc-BW-C-19-O ...
ACCGTGCAGGTGCTCGTGTGGATGCGGCCCTGGGCCTCGGTGGCGGGCACGCGCTGGACGCGATGCACACCGCTCTCGTATTTCAACCGCTTGAATACGTCCGTGCCGTTGACTTGAAAAATAACTTCCTTGAACCCGCCCAGGTCGGACGGATTGGAATCGAGCGTTTCAATCTTCCAGCCGCGCTCCTCGGCATAACGGCTGTACATGCGGAACAGGTCGGCGGCGAACAGCGCGGATTCGTTGCCGCCCGCCCCGGCGCGGATTTCCATGATGGTGTTGCGCGAATCCGTCGGGTCCGGCGGCACCAGACCGAAGTAGATCTGCTGCGCCAGTTTCTTTTCCTGCGCTTCGAGCATGGTGATTTCCTCCTCCGCCATTTGTGCGAGTTCGGATTCCGCCGGCTCGGTCTTCAGCAGCGAACGATTTTCTTCCAGATCGGCCAGGACCTTTTTATAATCGTCCCCCGCCGCGACCAGTTCCTTCAAGCGCGCATGTTCCCGGGCGAGTTCCTGCGCGCGCTGGGCGTTGGCAAAGGCGTCCGGCGCGCTCAGCAGGGATTCAACCTCGGCAAAGCGTTTGCCAAATTTTTCGATGTGCGGCAGCAAATTCATTTATGATTGATGATCTAGAGCGTTTCGGCACCGCCACGGCTGAATTCAACAGAATGACTGACAAATTTTACAAACTCATCCAACTGCTGTTCCCTCTCCCAGCGGGAGAGGGTCAGGGTGAGGGAGAACGCAACGCCTTGAGATAAATGACCACAGCTTTTCTAATCTAATGGGCGCATGATTTGAAAAATCATAAATCATACATCGTAAATCATAAATGCCGGCGGCAAAAAACAACCGCCCGCAACCCCGGTATAAGCCGGCGCTGCGGGCGGTGTATCGTAAAAAACTATTTCTTCTTTTTCTTGGCGGCGACGGCTTCCTGCACGGCCTGCGTCTTGGCGAGGCGCTGCTGGAACTTGTCCACACGACCGGCGGTGTCCACGAACTTCTGCTGGCCCGTGTAGAACGGATGGCAGACGTTGCAGATACCGACGAGGATGGTCTGCTTGGTGGAACGCGTCTTGATGACGTTGCCGCAGGCGCAACGGATCTCCGCGTCGTTGTATTTCGGATGAATATCGGCTTTCATAAAAATTGGCCGTTCACTATACCAGTAAAACAAGTGATGACAAGCGGGATTTTTGGGCTGATTCCGGGCGGGAATTCAGGGTTGCGCAGCCATCGCCGCCAGGTCCGCGCCGGCTTTTTCCCATTCGGCGTTCGCCGCCTCAAGCCGGTCAGTGACGTGCATCAGCTCGCGGTTGATTTGCGTCGCCCGGCCGCCGGAGTGATATGTCTCCGGTTTTTCCAGTTCCGCCGCGTAATCGCGTTCCTTTGCTTCGAGGTCGGCGACCTCCTTTTCCAGGTTCGCGATGCGCGTCTCCAAGTCCTTCTTCTTTTTGGAACGTGCCTGGCGCTGTTCGGCTTCCATCCTTTTCTGCTCTTTCCGGTCAGCCTGTGACACGGCCGGAGCCGGGGCCGCCTTCCCGAACGCGCTGGAGGTCAGCGCCGCCCGCGCGGATTGCGCCGTCTTGTCCAGATAATACTGATAACCACCGGGGAAATGACGCAGCGTCCCGGCCTCGACGCGAATGCAGTGATTGGACAATTGCCGGATGAAATGCACATCGTGGCTGATGAAAATCAACGTCCCTTCGAACTGTTTCATCGCCTCGCTCAGCGCATCCACGCTTGCGATGTCGAGATGCGTGGTCGGCTCGTCCATCAGCAACAGGTTCGGCGGATCCAGCAGCAGTTTTACCAGCGCCAGCCGGCTCTTCTCACCGCCGCTGAGCACGCTGACCGGCTTGTAGATATCGTCGCCGCGAAACAGAAAGCTGCCCAGGATGTTGCGCACGAACTGCTCCGTCACGCGTTGCGGTGTGTCGCTGGCCTCCTGCCACACGGTATGCTTCGGGTTCAGCGATTGCGCGCGGTGCTGCGCAAAATAACCGTGCTTCACGTTATGACCAAGTTTCACTTCGCCCGCCTGGGGTGTCAAAACGCCCGCGAGCAATTTCAGCAACGTGCTTTTGCCCGCGCCGTTCGGCCCGACCAAAACCGTCCGCTGGCCGCGTTCAGCCTCAAAGTTGAGGTCTGAATAAATCAGGTTGATATCCGTATCCCCCTCCCCCGCCTGGGGCGCGGGCGCACCAGCAGGACGTTGTTTCGGATAACCAAACCGCACCTTTTCCAGCGTGATGACACGCTGGCCGCTGCGCGCCGGTTGCGGAAATTTGAAACCCACCACCGGCCCGTCACCCGCGGATGCCTCGACCATCTCTTCCTTCAGCCGGTCGATTTGTTTGAGCTTCGATTGCGCCTGCGCCGCCATGGTGTTTTTCGCGCGGAAGCGGTCCACGAACGTCTGCAACTGGTCGATCTTGCGTTGCTGCGCCTTGGCCGTGGCCGCCATGTTCGCTTCGGCCGCGACGCGTTGTTCGAGATAGGAATCGTAGTTTCCCGTGTAACGCAGAATGCGCGCCCCTCGCAGCTCGGCAATGTGCGTGCAAAGCTGGTTCAGAAATTCACGGTCATGTGAAATCAGCAGGATCGCGCCGGGATAATGCTGGAGATAATCCTGAAACCACAGCAGCGTTTCGAGGTCGAGATGGTTCGTCGGCTCGTCGAGCAGCAGGAGATCCGGCTCGTCCGCCAGCAACCGCGCCAGGTGCGCGCGCATCACCCAGCCGCCCGAAAGCTCGCGCGCCGGGCGGTCATGGTCCGACTGCTTGAAGCCGAGGCTGTCGAGAATCTGTTTCGCCTTGGCGATGAACTGGCCGTCGTGTTCGTGCTCATGCGGCACGGTGATCTCCATGATCGTCTCATTGCCGGCCGCCTCGGCCTCCTGCGGCAGATAGCCGATGCGCGTGCCGCGCATGAACGTCACCTCGCCCGCGTCCGGCTCCTCCTTGCCCAGGATGATTTTCAACAACGTGGATTTGCCCGCGCCATTCGGCCCGGTGATGGCGATGCGTTCGCCCGCTTGGATCGAGAACGAAACGTCATCGAACAATTCGCGTCCGCCAAAGTTTTTGGATAGTCCAGCTACAGTAAGCATGAGAATAAAAATGAATTGAAATTCGGCGCAGTCAGTCGTGATAAACTTCGCGCCGGTGACGGATGATATGCCAGCTCACGCCTTGATGCCCAAATCTTTCATCACTTGACGAAACGGCTGGCGCGGCTGGCGGCGACGCGCTTCCAGTTCCAGAGTGTCGGCGATGTCCGTGGAAATGCCCTCCTCAGCCAGCATTCGTTCCAGCACGGCCTCGCGCTGGCGCGGCTTCAATGACTTGAACGCGGTGACAAATACTTCCGCCGTGGCTTCGATGGCACTCATTATCAGACTATCGCAAGAAACCGTACGGGTTTCAAGTGCGCCCTCATTTTGGTTTCTCCGGCGGGAACAGGAACGTTAGTGCCTGCCAGGCACGCAGACGCCAGTAAAATTCATTATGTTGAGTCCGCGCCTCGCTCCATTTGTCACGTCTCAGGCCGGATTTTTCAATCTGCTCCGGCGTCAACGGCGGGTCCACAAACAATTCCAGGTTTTGGTCCGTCCAGCCGATGCGTTTCAGCTCGATTACGGCTTGTTGGGTCAACGCGCGATTATCATCGCCGCCCATGAAATCCGCCATGCCGGAATCGAGATATATACGAAGCGGCTTCGGCTTGCCGGAATAGGTTCTCAGCCCGTCACTGAGAAAATTGGTCTTGTTATACGAAAACGAACTCGATAAGCCGGCGATATTGCCAAAAGTTTCCGGGTGTTCCCAGGCCAGTGTCACGCTGATCAACCCGCCAAGCGACGAACCCATCACACCGGTATCCTTCGCCTTCCGCAACGTGCGAAACTGCTGGTCCACCCATGGTTTCAATTCCTCGCAAAGAAACCGGGAATAATTTTCGTAAGCCGTCGGCGGGGCGCCATTGGTTCCACGGCGGCCGGAATATTCCTCCAGGCGGCGGGCGCCAGCGTTATCTACGGCCACCATGATGACCTCCCGCATCCGGCCGCCACGAGAAAGTTCATCCGCCGTTTTATCCAGTTCCCAACTGCCCCAGCCGAATGCACAGTTCGTGCCGGCACTGCTGAAGACATTCTGGCCGTCATGCAAATACAGCACCGGAAACCGCCGCTGCGATTGGGAATCATAGGCTGGCGGCAAATAAATGTGAATGCCGCGCGCGCCGATGTACTTGGACGTAAAATTTGTTTCCAACAATGTTGCCCGACTGGATAAACCGGCAAAGCAAAGCAGCCCGGAAATTAACACCAACAGCCTCATTTTCATTTCGGCTTCAACTGCGGAAACAAAATCACATCGCGGATGCTTTCCTGGCCGAGCAACATCATGCACAGGCGGTCAATGCCGATGCCGATGCCGCCGGCGGGCGGCATGCCGTGTTCGAGTGCGATAAGGAAATCCTCGTCCAGCTTCTGCTGCTCGCCACCGGCCTGATGCTCCAGCGTCGTGCGTTGCGCGATCGGGTCGTTTTGCTCCGTGTAACCGGGCGAAATCTCCTGGCCGTTGATGCAGCATTCGAAGACCTCGACGGTCGTCGGGTCATCGGGCGTAAGCTTGGCGAGCGGCACGAGTTCCTTCGGCAGATGTGTGACGAACGTCGGATTGATGAGCGTCGGTTCGACAAATTTTGAAAACACGGCGTTCGTGACCTCAAAATCCTCAAATTCCTTGCCGAGTTCCGCGCCCATGTCGTGCGCGCGCTGGCGGCGTTCGGCGGCGGGAATCGTAAACCAATCTGCGCCGGTCTTTTCCTTGACCAGATCGTTGTATTTCACGCGCCGCCATGTTGTGAGATCGATGGTGCGCGTGACCTTGCCTTCGGCATCTTTGAATTCGATGACGAGCGTCCCCAAAACCTTCTGCGCGACGTGTTTGATGAGCGACTCGACGATCTCCATCATCGTATCATAATCGCCAAACGCCTGGTATGCCTCGAGCATGGTGAACTCGGGATTGTGGCGGCGCGAGAGGCCTTCGTTGCGGAAGTTCTTGCCGATCTCGAACAGCTTGTCGATGCCGCCGACGAGCAGGCGCTTGTGATAAAGCTCCAGCGCGATGCGCAGGTAAAATTCGCAGCCGAGTGCGTTGTGAAAGGTCTTGAACGGCTGCGCCGCCGCGCCGCCGGGGATCGCCTGCATTGCGGGCGTCTCCACCTCGACATAGCCGCGTGAGTGAAAGAACGCCCGGATTTCGTGGACGATCGCGCTGCGTTGCAGGAAAACCTTCTTCACGTCGGGGTTCGCGATGAGGTCGAGATAACGCTGGCGGTAGCGGATCTCGGTGTCCTCGAGGCCGTGCCATTTCGCCGGCGGCGGGCGCAATGCCTTGGCGAGAATCACGAACGCTTCCAGCTTCACGCTCGGCTCGCCCATCTTGGTGATGAACAACGTGCCTTTGACGCCGACGAAATCGCCAAGGTCGAGATGCGTGAAGATGTGATACAGCTCGTCGCCCAGGACGTTCTTCTGCGCATAGACCTGGATGCGACCGCTCTGGTCGCGCACGTCGATAAACATGGATTTGCCCATGTCCCGGTGCGCCGTGACGCGGCCGGCAATATAGACGACCGTGCCCTCGGCCAGCGCGGTGGAGTCGCCCGGATTTTCCTTCCACTTCAGGAGCGCATTGCGGACGACGTCGCATTTTTGCGGTTCCTTGACCGTGCCGGACGGGTCGAGTTCAAAAAACTTCTTCGCAAACGGGTCGATGCCCTTGCTGCGCAGCGCATCGAGCTTTTCGCGGCGCTGCTTGATGAGGGAATTTTCATCAATCGGCTTGGCCGCTGGCGGGGTTGTCGGTTTGGCTTCCATAAAATGCGGCGGGTATTAAAGCATGAATTTGGGGGCAAAACCAAGAAGCAAAGTGAGCTGTTACGCTGCGGGATTTTACCAGCACCAACATCCCCGCAACCATGTCAGCCCAATGCAACATAGGCCCGTTCTAAAAACACTTGCCCGGGCTTGTTCCGCACTTTATAATGAGCGTATGAAGACTCTGACAATTACGGAAGGCCGGGGCCGGCTCGGCCACTGGTTGAAAAAGGCGACGCAAGGCGAGGACATCGGCTTTGTCTTCGGCGGGAAAATTGTGGCCTTGCGGCCCGTGGAAGTGGTTTCTGCGGATTATGCGTTGCAGGAATACGGCCTCACGCCCGGGGAAACGAAGACCGCCGGACGCCGCATCGGCATGGAAATCAAAGCCGCGCGCAAACGTGGTGAAGTCACCGCCTTCACCGGAAGCAAAAATGATTTCCGTTGAATTGACCAGGCGGTTCAAAAAAATCGTGCGCGAAGGGCGACGCGAGGAGGAAGTGATCGCGGCACTGAAACTCGTCACGGACGGATTCGGCAACCCGCATCTCCATTCCGGACTTTCAATCCGGAAACTCGGAAAAAATCTTTACGAATGCCGGACGCGCCTGGATTGGCGTCTCGTTTTTGAGGCGCAAAAGGGCGTTTTGACTTTTGATTTTGCGGGCGGTCATCGGGAAGTCCAAAATTATCTTCGCGGCAAACGTTGACTTGCGCCGGTTGTTTTTCTCCCTAGCATGGCGACAAATAAAGGGAAAAACCATGATCCGATCCTTTGCATTCACCACTGCGGGCAAGTTGCATACCAGGGACATCGAACCTTTCCTGATGCCCACGCTGCTGGCGGACACCAGCCTTTTTTTGTGGGTGGACCTCGAGGCACCCACGCAGGCGGAGTGGAAGGAAGTGCTGGAGATGATCTTCCATTTCCACCCGCTGTCCATCGAGGACTGCGTTACGCCCAGCCCGTCGCCGAAGGTGGAGGAATATTCGCCGAAGGAAGGCGACCGGTTCACGCCGTACCTGTTCATGGTCATCCACGGGGTGGATTTCGACCGCAAGGTGAATTGTTTTGCGACGAGCGAGCTGGATTTCTTCCTCGGCAAAAATTTTTTGGTCACCTTTCACGACAAGCCGTTGCGTAGCGTGGCCACCGTGGAGGAACGCGCGGTCAACGGCACCATGGGCATCGCCCGCGCACCCGACCGCGTGGCGTATTCGCTCCTCGACACCCTGGTGGATAATTACAAGCCGGCCTTGGACGATTTGGGGCTGCAAATCGCCGGGCTGGAAGAAGAGGCGCTGCAGAAACCGACCAAGGAAACACTCAACAAGATTCTGCAGGTGAAAAAAGAGGTGCTGCACCTGCGCCAGATCATCGGCCCGCAACGGGAAGTGCTCGGCCGGTTCGCCAGCGGCGAATTCAAGCTCGTGCGCCCCCATCTCGTGCCGTATTTCCGCGATGTCTACGATTCCATTTTTCACATCGGCGAACTCGCGCAGGGCTATACCGATTCGCTCACGGGCATCCTGCAGGTCTATCTGAACATGTCGTCCAACCAGACCGGCGAAGTCGTGAAGCTGCTCACGCTCATCACCGTCATCACCACGCCATTGATGATGATCGGCACCTGGTACGGCATGAATTTCAAGGACATGCCGGAGCTGGATTACCAGCATGCCTATCCCATCGCCACCGGGGCGATGCTCCTGTCCACGCTCGCGACATATCTTTATTTCAAGAAGAAGAATTGGTTTTAGGGAATTTCTGTTTCGACGCGGCCACGCTGCTTTGCCTTCGCGAAAACGAAGGCGGCTTCAGGTCAGAGACTCATGAGCCTTATAAAATCAGGCAACGGCTGTTCCCTCTCCCAGCGGGAGAGGGTCAGGGTGAGGGAGAAAGCGGGACAATCGCTACCGCTTTAGAATTTTTAAAACCCTAATGCGGTGCCGGCGCGGGCTCTTCACGCCAGCCTTCGGCGACAAACAGTTCGGTGTTCTCAATGAAGCCCGTTCCGGCCGTCGGATTTTTCACGCGCTGAAATAGCTTCGCGTGGTCGCCCAGCAGATGCGCCAGCTGGGAATTCCAGACATACGTGTAAGGCGCTTCTGACCAGCCGGATTGCGGCAACGGCGCGGGCGGCAGGCTGGCGGGTGCGACGGTTCCCGCATCAGGCACATCCATCAAACCCATCATCGACAGCACCCACACGCGATGCCCCGAGCGCAGCGCATTGGTGGCGTGCGCAAACACCGCCTGCATGACGTTGGGGTCCTGTATTTGCGTCCGCACCAGGTCATACCGGTGAACCTTGTGGTCGGACAATGGCGGTATCGTTTCCCATGCGGTGCCGGCCTTGAAATAGTGATCGAACGTGATGCCGCAAAACCACGGGGTAACCACGATAAAATCACCACTCGCCGCCGACTCTCTCAATTGTCCGGTCCACATGTCGACGTTGGTGAAACGGTTTTGCAACTCGCGATGTGCCGCCGGAGCTGCGATGACCGCCGTCGCCACCGCCAGTCCAAAAACCACCGCAACCAGCCGGCCTTTGACGGGCGGCAGACCGGTCTCAAAACCGACCGCCGCCACCCCCAGCAACGGTAACAGATACCACGATTGCGAGGGAAATGCCGCCAGCCAGAGGAAAAGGACATAGCCGGCAAACGCCAGGAAAATTGTCACGCCGGAAAAAATTTGCCGGGCGCGAAGTTCGTTTGCATCGTCTTCGCTTTTTTTCAAACAAGCCATCACCGCCAAAACGACCAGCGACAACGCCAAAAATCCCCACACATAAGTGTAGCCGCTCATCGGAAAACCCATCGTGTCCTGAAACGCCGAAAAAAACCGCCATGATTTCAACCCGCTGCGGATGACCGCCGCCGAATCTTTTCCCGCGATCATGCCCGCGAAATACGGCATTAGCGACACGGCTGCCCCCAATCCCGCCAGCAAGATCTGCCCTGCCCCGCGATAGTTTTTCCTGTATGCGCAAGCCGCCGCGGCGCCCAAACAGATGGCGCCAACCAGCACGGCGTTATTGAAGAGCGCCTGCACGCTGGCCGTCGCCAGCAATGCCAGCCATAACGTCCGCCACCAACCGGGTTGCGCCACCTGTCGCAGCGCCGCGATCGCCGCGAGCATGATCAACAGGGTGCCAAGACCATAGGCGCGCAACGAATCCCCGAACATGATAAGCGTACTGCTGAAACCGAATAACGCCAATCCGACGAGCGGCGGCGACCGCCGCGCCTGCCACGCCGCCAGCCAGAGCGAGGCTGGAATTCCCAGGCCGATCAACAATCCGAGCAGGCGCAATCCCGGATCCGTGCCCGCCAGACCGCAATCCGTCCATGCGCGCACCAGCAACGGCATCAGCAACGGAAACGAATCTTTGCTCATGTCCGTCAACGTTGGCCGCGCCGCCATATTGATGAGGTTCACCTCGTCGCGCCAGAAACCGCCGGCCCCGGCCCAGAGTGAAAAATGCAGACTGACGATCGCCAGCGAGATCAAGATCGCGGCGATGGCCGGCGGCGACCGAAAAATATTTTTTGTCGAAAACGTCATGGCGTGCCGCTCGCTTCATCTTTCCAGCCTTCGATCATGAACAGGCCGGAATTTTCCCCCGTCCGCCGGGCGGAATCGGGATTGCTGGCTTCATTGAAGCTTTTCGCGTGGTGCGCGAGAAAATAAATCGTTTGTCCCGTCCACATCCCGGAGTACGGTTCATCCAGCCAGCCGGTCTGCGGCAGCGGTGGCGCGGGCAGGTCCGGCGGCGGCGCGGACATGCCGAGCGAAGCTTTGACAAAATCCGCCGGACATAAAAACCATACGCGGTGGCCGCCGCGCAACGCCGTCGTGATCTGCTCCAGCACGGGTGCGAGGGCGTTGGTCGTATTCATCTGCCCCTGTACCAGATCATAGCAATGGTCGTTGTGCCGCGGGAGCGGCGGCAGCGTGTTCCATCCCGCCGCGCCGTGAAAATAATGCGCGAAAGTGATGCCGGTGAACCAGGGCGAAACCACGATATAATCATTAGGCTTGGCCTCGCCCGACAAGGCCACCGCCCAAGTGTCAATGTTGGTGAAACGATAATTCAGATCGGCCTTGGTGAACGGCAGCGAAATGAAGAATGTTACCAGCGCTAAAATCAGCACCAAAAATTTGGTTTTGTTCTGGAAAGTTGCCAGCGTCACATCAAATCCGATAGCCATAAGAATCATCAACGGCAGAAAATACCACGGTTGGCCGGGCAATGCGGTGAACTGGAGAAAACCCAGAAAACCGGCCAGCGCAAAAAAGATGGTCGCGCCGGTGAGCAGGCGGAGGTCGGAGTCCGAACAATTTTCTTCCGGAACTTTTGCCTCTGTCTTCCGGAAGAGAACTTTTATCGCCAAAAAAATCGCCAGCAACGCGAGCAACACCCAGAGCCACTCGAATTGCGCCAACGGGAAGCCGACGGCGGTTTTCAGTTCGCCAAAAAACTTCGTCCACGAAAAGCCGGTGCGCAGCACGACGGTGGTCTCCCGTCCGCTGATGAAATTATGGCTGTACGGCAGCAGGGAAATCGCCGCGCAGAGGCCGCCGATGAACACTTTCAGAGCCGCCGGGAAATTTTTGTTTCGTATATACACCGCGATGGCGCCGAGACAGATCGCACCAACCAAAACGGCATTATGAAACAACGACTGCACGCTTAGAATCGCGCACAGCGCAAAAACTCCGGCACGCTTCCAGTCCGGCTGTTTCAGCAGGAAAACCGCCGCTGCGAACAGCAACGCGGTCGTCAGGCTGCCGAGGCCGTAGGCACGCAACTCGTCGCCATAACTAATCACCGTGCTGTTCAGCGTGAACAACACCAGCGCGACCACCGGCGGCGTGCGCCGGGCCGCCATCCCCGCCACCCACAAGGCGGTGACGGAACCGAGCCCGACGAACACGCCGAGCATCCGCAGGTTCACATCTGCCGAACCGAGGCCAATGGCGTACCAGATCTTCACGAGCAACGGCATCAGTACCGGAAAAGAATCGTGCGCCAATCCGCTCAATGAATTTTGATTAGCGACATTGAGCAGGTTCACTTCATCGCGCCAGAAGCCGCCGGCATGCAGCAGAAAATAAAAGTGAAAAGCGACGATGACGAGCGTGATGCCGGCCGCCGCGAGGAATTCCGGCTGGCGCAGAAAATTTTTAGATGGCATTGCGCTGGCGGGCGTCACGCGGGCATTGAAGCAAACCGGCGCAACCGGCTCAAAGAAATTCCCAATGTGAAAATGTCGCCGCCTGGCCGTACGGCATGCCCCGGGCATCGAGAAGATTCCAGACCGTGGCCTGCGTGATGCGGAAACGCCGGCCGTTTTTCGAGATGCGGACGCCGGAATAATTTTCGATGAAGCCTTTGGCCGTGACTTCCGCCAGCAACCGCGCGCGCTCTTCGCGGTTCGGCGCCTCGGCGGTCAGACGCGATGGCGTGCGCGTGATTTCATCCCAAGACATCTCCCAAAGCTTGAGCGCGGCTTGATTTCCGTAATTCAAGATCGGATCGGCCTCCGTGCCGTGCGAAACCAAAACGAACGGCGCGAGGAAAATATTTTTTGAAAGACCCAGCGGGTTGAACAGTCCGGATAACAGATCGCGCCCCGTCCATTTGAAAAAACTGCGCGCCATGATTTCCGTATGCGCAATGACCGCCGGTTTGTTCCAGATGTCTTCCATGTTCAAAATTCAAATTGCCAGCCGCAATGTCCGCGCCAGTTCTTCCGGTGTCAACCCGATCGGGTTTGCCTTCATGCTGCTGGCGTTCGCGGCCTTGGTAACAATATCGGCGATGTGTTCTTCGCGGATGCCGTAAGCGCCGAGTTTTGGGATCGGCAACTCATTGACGAGATTTTGGACCCAAACAACGCCATCATCGGCGGTTCCTTCCCGGTTGCCTGTAAGCAACGCCGTGATTTTTTGAAAACGTGCCAGTGCGGGATGTTTTTCACTGCGTTCACGCAACGCCCGCAGGTTTGCGGCCATGACGTGCGGCAGCAGCACGGCGCACACCGCCCCGTGTGGCGCGGGAAACATTCCGCCGATCGGCCCGGCAAAACCGTGCACCGCGCCAAGGCCGGCATTCGCCAGTGCCATGCCGCCGAACAGGCTCGCCAGCGCCATGTCTTCGCGCGCGGATTTGTTCTGCCCGTTGAATACAGCTTCCCGCAACGAACGCGCCACGCGATAGATGCCCTGTTCGCAAAATCCATCGGTCATGGGATTGGCGCGTGTGCAGACGTAAGGCTCGATGAGCTGCGTGAGCGCGTCGAGGCCGGTGCTGGCGGTGAGTGCGGGCGGCAGATCGTACGTCAATTCGGGATCAACCACCGCCACTCGTGGCAACATGAACGGACTGCGCAGGCTGACTTTCACTTTGTGTGCAGGTGAAGAAAGCACGGCATTGCGCGTGACTTCTGCGCCGGTTCCGGCGGTCGTCGGCACGGCGATGAACGGCGCGCCGGGTTTGGAAATGCTTTTTCCTCGCCCAATGATTTCAAGATAATCGAGCACCTCGCCTTCGTTGGCGGGCATGGCGGCGATGGCTTTGCCGGCATCAATCACACTGCCGCCGCCGAGCGCGATAACGAGGTCGCAATTTTCCTTTCGCGCGAACGCGACGCCGGTTTCGATGGTGGAGATTTCCGGTTCGCCGGGGACATGAAAAATTTTGGCAGCAACACCCTCCGCAGAAAGTTCCTTTGAAAGCTTTTCCGCGCGCTGCGGATTTTCGCCGGTGACCAGCAACGCGCGACGGCCAAGATTTTTCGCCACGGCGGGAATCTCGGCGGCGGCTCCGGCACCAACGATGATGCGCGGTGCGGTGGCGAATTCGAATTTCATGGCAGCATGGAGACGGCTTCAAACTTCACGGCCTTGCGCGGCGCGGCCATCATCGGGGCGACGGCATCGCGCCACTCCACATAATGGGAAGTTTCCCGGTGCGCGGCCTGCGCGGCGGGTTCGCGGTAGATTTCCACGAGCACAAAGCGCGTCGCGTCATCGGCCTGTTGCAGCGCATCGAAGCGCAACACGCCGGGTTCGAACCGGCTGAATCGCGCATTGACGCCGGTCGCGGCCTTGAACGCCTCGACGCACTCCGGTTTCACCTGGACCTGAACATGGACAATCAGCATGGGGGCGTGATAACCGAAATATTTTTCCGGCACAAGCACGCTGGCGGAAAAAAAACTTCCGTGTAAGCTGGCGGCAATTATGGCAGACAAAATGCAGATTCCTGACGAGTTGAAAAACGACCTCCCGCAATCCAAATGGGGGAAAATCCTGGTCGCCACGCCCATCGTGATGACTGTCATCGCGACGATGCTGGCGGGCCTCGCGTCCAGCGAAATGACGCACGCGCAGTACGACCGCTCCGCCGCCGCCCAGCTTCAGTCCAAGGCCGGCGACCAATGGAGCTATTATCAGGCGAAAAAACTCCGCAGCGCCGTCGCGCATAACACGCTCGACCTGCTCATGGCCACCTCCGACGTGAATCCGCTCGATGCCGGCGCGTTGCCCGGCGCCGACGCCGCCACCGTGGCCGCGCTTACGAAAAATGAGATTCCTGCCGCCACTCCCGCGACGTTCGACGATGCCGTGGCCACCGCCTTGTCCGCCGTGGAAAATTCCGCGCCCGAAACGGAAATCGCCGCCGACCTGACAAAAGTCCAGGACGCGCCGCTCGCGGATGCCCTCACCGCCGCCCAGGACGCCGCGAAAAAATTTGATGATGCCACCAAGGGCATCAATAAAGCCGTGGACAAGTTTGACGAAACGTTGATGACCGGCGACAAGGCGGTATTCCGTGGTTTTTCCGCCGACCGCCTGCGCTACACCAGCGCGCGTTATGATGCGGAATCGAAATTGAATGGTGCCGTCGCCGCCGTGTATGAATTGCAGGTGCGCAAGGATAACATCTCCGCCGACCGCCATCACCAGCGCAGCGGGAAATTCTTCATCGGCATGCTCGCGGCGCAACTCGGGGTCATCGTGGCGACGTTCAGTATCGCAGCGCGGCAGAAAAGTTTTCTCTGGTCGCTGGCCGCCGCCGCCGGCCTCGCCGCCGTAAGCTTCTCGCTCTACGTCTATCTTTACGTCTGAAAACCATCCATTCGCGCCATGAAAGATTTTCCCGTGTCCCGTCGGCAATTTCTCAAGACCGCCGCACTCACCACCGCCGGCACCACGTTGTTCGGCGGACTCGTCACCCGCATGAAGGCGGACGAACCGGAACGCAAGCTGGGGTTTGCCCTCGTCGGTCTCGGCATCTTGAGCACCCAGCAATTGGCACCCGCGTTGCAGACTACAAAATATTGCCGCCTCGCCGCCATTGTGACCGGCACGCCCGCCAAGGCCGTAAAGTGGAAGCAGCAATACGACATCCCGGATAAAAATATCTACAATTACGACACCATGGACCGGATGATCGACAATCCGGACATTGATGTCGTCTATGTGGTCACGCCGAACGCCCTGCATGCCGAACACACCATCAAGGCCGCCCGCGCCGGCAAGCACGTCCTGTGCGAAAAGCCCATGGAGGTTTCCACCGCGAAATGCCAGTCGATGATCGACGAATGCAAAAAGGCTGGAAAACAACTGGCCATCGGTTATCGCTGCCAGTTCGAGCCGTATCATCTGGAATGCATCCGCCTCGCGCGCGAAAAAGTCTTTGGCGACCTGCGCTACATGGAGGCCGGGTTCGGGTTCGCCATCGGCAACCCGAATCAATGGCGGTTGAACCGTGCCCTCTCCGGGGGCGGCCCGCTCATGGACGTGGGCATTTATGCGCTGCAAGCCACGCGGTTGGTCATCGGCGAGGAACCAGTGCTCGTTTCCGCGACCGCAACCAACACCGATCCCGCCAAGTTCAAGGACATCGAGGAATCCCTCGTGTGGTCGATGAAATTTCCCGGCGGCGCCCTCGCCAACTGCAGCACCACCTATAAATTCGGCACCATGAACCAGTTCACCGCCTTTGCCCAAAACGGCACCTTCGGCCTGAAAGGCGCGTTCGGTTACGGCGGCCAGCAACTCATCCGCAGCGACGGACAGGAAATGAACTTTCCCCCCGTGGATCATTTCGCCGCGGAGATGGACAACTTCGCCCGTTGCATCCTCGACAACAAACCCACCAAGGTCCCCGGTGAGGAAGGCCTGCGCGATATCCGGATCATGATGGCCGCCTACGAATCCGCCCGCACCGGCAAAGCGGTCACGCTCGCGTGATTTGACTGCGCAGGAACGGACTTGAACGGATTCCGTTCCGGCGCTTCATCATGGGTCACCGCGCCAAGCACACCGCGCAACATCCAGTTCAAGGCCGGGATCCGATGCCGCATCCAGATCGCCATCGGCTCCGGCTTCGCCCCCATCGCCGCCTTGGGTTCCAGCGCCGTGCGCCCGAGCGACAGGCGTTTGCAACGCCAGCGGATGGCGTCGCCGATCGTGGAATGCAACAGCCGCAGATAAACCGGCAAACCTTCCGCCGCCGCCGCGCGGTCAAACCCGATGTAATAAGCGACCGCCAGGTCGCCGTCACGCAACGCGGTCACAAAACCGAGAATCTCTCCGCCACGCCGCACCACCGTGCAACTAAAGTCATCGCCAAAAGCGGCGGCAAGTTGCGGCAGATAATGTTCCCGCAGCGTGACGAGCTTGACGGAAGCGTTGTCGTGCACGGCCAGATATAATTCGTGCAGACGCGCCGAATTGGCCATCAGATCGGCGAGCGGCTCAAGGGTGCAACCGGCGTTGGCGAGTTTCTTCAACTGGTCCTTCGCCGTGCGGCGATACTTTGCGTCCAATGCCGCGAGATAATCCTCGTAATTGCGCCATGCGGGATCGATGGCCAGCACCATGTTCGGCTCGGTCTCCAGCGGACGGTAGCTGAAACGCTTCAACGCTTCCAAACCCGACTCAACAGGTGTGACATCCTTGACCAGCACCATGTTCGTATCACCCAGCAACCGTTCCGAGCGCCGGATACGATAAAGCGCATCGGCCACGCCGGGCCAGAGCCGGGCCGGATCTTCGCCCGGCGCGAAGGCGATGCCGTGAAAGCCCCACGACATCAGATTACCGGCGACCAGCAAACGCTCGTCCAGTTTGGCGGTCGCCAGCTTCGCGGCCGGCACCAGCACCTTCTTCAACGGGTGCGCCGGCTTGCCGCCCGTTTTGGATTTGCCATCACCATGCAGATGCTTCGCCGTGACGGAAACCATCTGGGCCGCCAGCACCGCCACCGGCTTCTGGCCGCGACAAATCAGGGCATAACGCGGCTTGACGTTGTCCGGCCCGTGGGTTTCCGCCAGTCGCAGAAAATCGCGCCGCAGAAAAACCGTGCCACCATTCACCACGCCGTCCCATTTATCCGCATTGAGCAGATCGATCTGTTCGGCGAAGGCGAATTGAAAACCGCTGGGCCGATGCCGTTCCTCGTGGCGCTCTTTTAGATCACGGATCGAGGTGGCGACGTGCTTGATCGGGTTCCTGGAAAATATTTTAGCAGGCATGCCCAATAGAAACACAGCACCGGAATTCGTTCAAAATTTATTTAGGGCAGAATGGTGCTCGGGTGCCCAGCCCCGTCAGAAGCAAAATCTACCCCGTCCCCCCATTGACGGCGCGCCATTCTCGCGTATCCTTTCCCGTTTGCCGCTGCGGACGATTCCAGTCCGGCGGCACTTGCGGAGAGTTGGTTCATCCCCAATTGCGCAACGGCGCTTTTTTAAACCGCTCTAATCCGCCGGAAACCGATTTTATGCTGACAATTCGAGAACTGAAGATGTCGTTTGGCGGGCGCGTGCTGTTTGAAGACGCCTCGTTCGCGTTGAACCACGGCGACCGCGTCGCGCTCGTCGGGCCGAACGGCGCGGGCAAAACCACGTTGTTCTCCATCATCCTCAAGCAACTGGAACCCGACGCCGGTATCGTGGAACGCGATGCCTGGACGATGGTCGGCCATCTGCCGCAGGAAGCCGAGGCACAGGGCGATGAAACGATTCTGGATGTCGCCACCGGTCGCGTGGATGAACTGCCGCGTTTGGAAAAACGCCTGCACGAACTGGAAAAAGCGGGCGACACCTCGTCCCCGGAATATCTGGAAACCCACTCCAAGCACGATGCCCTCAATGATGCGCAGGTGGATACCAAGGCGAAGAAGATGTTGCGCGGCCTCGGCTTCAAGGACGCCGACTTTGACCGCAAGGCCCGCGAGATGTCCGGCGGCTGGATCATGCGCGCCCGGCTGGCCCGCCTGCTCGTCATGGAACCGGACCTCTTGCTGCTGGACGAACCGACCAACCACCTGGATCTGCTCGCGTTGCTCTGGTTGCAAAATTATCTCCAGAATTATTCCGGCGCCGTGCTGTTGATTTCCCACGACCGCCAGTTCATGGATGAAGTCGTCACGCACGTGCACGAGATCTCCGAACGCAAGCTCATCGCCTATACTGGCAACTACACCGAATATTTGGAACAGCGCGAGGCGCGTTACGAGCAACAGCTCACCGCCTACAAAAATCAGCAGAAAGAGATCGCCGACCTGCAGGCCTTCGCCGACCGCTTCCGCTCCATCCCGTCCAAAGCCTCGCAGGCCCAGAGCAAGCTCAAGCAGATCGAGCGCCTGGAACTCATCGAGAAACCGCTCGCGCCGCGCAAGCCGTTCCGTTTTCAGATACCGCCACCGCCCCGCGGCGGCCAGCGCGCCGCGTCGCTCGTCGGCATCCACATGGCCTACGGCCCGAACCAGGTTTATTCCGGCCTCGACCTCACGATCGAACGCGGCGAACGCACGGTGCTGGTCGGGCCGAACGGCGCGGGTAAATCCACCTTGCTGAAAATTCTCGCGGGCGTCGTGGAATTTCAGAAAGGCGAACGCGATCTCGGCCACAATGCCAAGATCGGTTACTTCAGCCAGCATCGCGCCGCGTCGCTCGACGCCGAAAAATCCGTGCTCGATGAAGTGCTCGCCAGCGCTCCTGCCATGCGCGAGGACGAAGCCCGCGGCGTGCTCGGCTCCTTCATGTTCCGCAAGGATGACATCTACAAGCTCACCAAGGTTTTGAGCGGCGGCGAAAAAAGCCGGCTCAACCTCGTCAAATTCCTCGTGGATCCGCCCAACCTGTTGCTCATGGACGAACCGACCACGCATCTCGACATCCACACCGTCGAATCGCTCACCCTCGCGCTGGAACGTTACGAAGGCACGCTCGTGTTCATCTCGCATGATGTGCATTTCATCCGCCACCTCGCCACGAAGGTTCTCCACGTCAACGCCGGCACCATCACCCCTTACGCCGGCGGCTACGAATATTTCCTGGAGAAGACCAACATGGCCGGCAACGCCCGCGCCGCCCTGACGGCAGGATAATGGCAGCGGCTTAAAGATGGTCTTTTGCCAACCGACGCGCGCAAATCCAGCCTTGCCCAAGTCGCGGAGCGACGAAAGATAATAGCCCACGGCACGAGCCGTGGGTTTAATCGGCCGGAGAATCAAGCCCCGGATGGGGCGAAAGAGATTTGCGCAGTTCCTTTTCTGTCGCCCCTGCCGGGGCTTGGGCGTCTAGCGACATTTCTTCCCACGGTTTCACCGTGGGCTATTTTCTATCGCGCCTCCGGCGCTGAGGAACTATCTGCCAACCGAAGCGCGCAAATCTTTTTCCAGCCGGCTTGTCGCGCCGAAACGGAGTGAAGGTGGAGCGAAAGCCGATTCAAAGGCGTCATGGTTCTTCCAATTCGAGAAATCGGGTAAAATTAATTTTCGACATTGGACAGCATTTGTCCCACCTTCTGTGAAAGACTCTTGGGTATGAGCGACAATTCAAAAATAGAATGGACTGACGCGACGTGGAATCCAGTTCGTGGCTGCACAAAAATCAGCCCGGGTTGCACCCACTGTTACGCCGAAACATTTGCCGAGCGGTTTCGTGGTGTGCCGGGCCACCCTTTCGAATTTGGTTTTGATCTCCGTTTGGTCCCTGAAAAACTTGCCGAACCATTGCGTTGGCCTAAATCAAAAATGATTTTCGTGAACTCGATGAGCGATTTATTCCACGACAAGGTGCCGGACGAGTACATTGAAGCTGTGGCAACGGTCATGGCGAAGGCAAACTGGCACACTTATCAAGTTTTGACCAAGCGGGCAGAACGGATGCGCGAGCTCCTGGACGGCAAACTTCGATTTGCTTCAAAACTCCCACATATCTGGTGGGGTGTTTCCGTGGAAAATCGACAGCACGGCTTGCCACGCATTAAACACTTGCGCGCTGCACAGGCACAAGTTCGCTTCCTTTCCGTCGAACCATTGCTGGAAGATTTGGGTGAAATTAATTTAACCGGAATCGATTGGGTTATTGTCGGCGGCGAAAGCGGCCCTGGCGCACGACCGATGGAAGCAGACTGGGTACGAAAAATTCGCGCACAATGCCGTGAAACAAAAACTGCATTCTTTTTCAAACAGTGGGGAGGCGTTCGCAAAAGTGAAGCGGGCCGCACACTTGACCGCCGCACTTATGATGAATTTCCCAAGCGCGAGCCAGTGCTCGTGCCGGAGCGCGAAGAACGATTGGAGTTGCTTTCTGAGGCCGAACCGCTTGAATTATCTTTTGCGTGAATTTGGATGAAAAGGTTTACTTGGGGCGCGAGCAAACACTCGTTAAACATACCATTCTTAAAAGATACCTGCTCCGACTGGCGGTAATTGTCGGCAACTGGGCTGATACCATCAGTTACATCGATTGTTTTTCCGGACCATGGGAAAGTAAAACGGCCGACCACTCCGACACCTCTTTTGGGATAGCTGTTCAGGAGCTCAAAAACGCAAAGCTTGAATTACAGAAGCAGGGAAAAATGGCACGCTTTCGTTGCTTCTTTTTAGAAAAGGAAAAGAAACCTTACACACAACTTAAACAGTTTTGTGATGCCGTGTCAGAGATCGAAGCCGTGGCCCAGAATAATGTTTTGGAAAAGGCTGTTTCTGACATTCTCAATTTTTGTGAACAAGGTGGAAAAACAAATTTCTCGTTCATTTTTCTTGATCCGACAGGTTGGACAGGCATTGAACTTGATGTCATCACGCCGTTACTGAAAAGGACTCCGGGAGAAGTTTTGATCAATTTCATGACCAGTTTTACTCGTCGGTTTATTGAAACACAACAACCTGAACTCATCCCCAGTTTCGATAGGCTGTATGGCGGTCCTGATTTCCGGGAAAAATTATCTGGTGTTGCCAAGCAAGACCGAGATGATGCAATGGTCGAGGAATATATGCGCCGGGTAAAAGCTGCTGGCGGCTTTCATTTTGTTTGCTACACCCCTGTGTTCCAACCTCAAACCAACGATGTTCATTTCCATTTGATTTAGGCTTCCAGAAACGAGAAAGGACTGGAAGTTTTTAAAAAGGAAGAACGCAAAGCCGTGGAGACAATGGAAGCAGCTCGCGCTAGAGCACAGCAACGCGAAAGAGAAAGCGGCGGTCATCTTGAATTGCTATCTTACGCAGACATGCACGACAATAGTTTCTATAATTCGCTGCGAACAAAATTTTGGAGTAAGGCAGAAACCAAGATCGTCAGTCTTCTATCATCTGGAAAATCTGTCAGTTATGACGCATTATGGGGAACCGCATTAACAACACCTCTGGTTTGGGTCGAAGATTTGAATGATTTTCTAATTCGCCTTCAAAAAGAAGGCAAAATAAAATTTATCGGCATGGGAGAACGAGAAAAATTTCCAAAACGCAGTAAAGGCGTTTTGGTTCAAAAAGTTTAACACTCCTCACTTCGGCATCAGCAACTTGATCTTGTCCGCCACCTGCGCCACATCTTTGTCACCGCGACCCGACAAATTCACGATGATGAGCGCATCCTTGCCCAATTTCGGTGCCTGCACGCAGCATTCAGCCACGGCGTGCGAGCTTTCGAGCGCGGGGATGATGCCTTCCAGCCGCGCGAGTTTCATGAATGCCTCCAGCGCCTTGTCGTCGGTCGCGTAGGTGTATTCCACGCGCTTGGCGTCGTGCAGGAACGCGTGTTCCGGCCCCACGGCGGCGTAGTCCAGCCCGGCGCTGACGCTGTGAGTGGATTGGATCTGCCCGAAATCGTCCTGCAAAATGTAGCTGCGCGTGCCCTGCAATACGCCGAGCGACCCGCCGTGAAACCGCGCCGCGTGCTGCTCGGGCTTAATGCCGTGACCGCCCGCTTCCACACCGATCATGCGCACGCTCTTATCATCGAGGAATGGATAGAAAAGTCCGATGGCGTTGGAACCGCCGCCGACGCACGCGAGCAACAGGTCAGGCAGACGCTTTTCCTTTTCCAATATCTGCGCCCGGGCCTCGTCGCCGATAATGCGTTGAAAATTACGGACCATCACCGGATATGGATGTGCGCCGTATGCCGTGCCGAGAATATAATGCGTGCTGCGGAGGTTTGTCACCCAGTCGCGCATCGCTTCGTTGACGGCTTCCTTCAAGGTCTTTTGTCCTGCATGCACGGGCACGACTTCCGCGCCGAGCATTTTCATGCGATACACATTGAGCATCTGGCGTTCGCAATCCACCGCGCCCATGTAGATGACGCACTTGAGGCCAAACATTGCCGCCACCGTTGCGGTCGCCACCCCATGTTGCCCTGCGCCGGTCTCGGCGATGATACGCGTCTTGCCCATGCGCTTCGCGAGCAGGATCTGCCCCATCGCGTTGTTGATCTTGTGCGCGCCGGTGTGGTTCAAGTCCTCGCGCTTGAGATAAATTTTCGCGCCGCCCAATTCCTTGGTGAGGCGTTCGGCAAAATACAGTGGCGTGGGCCGGCCGACGAATTCCGTGAGGTAATAGGAAAGTTCGCGCTGGAATTCCGGGTCATGCTGCGCGCGGAAATATTCCGCCTCCAGCTCCTGCAACGGGTGCATCAACGTCTCGGGCACATAACGCCCGCCATAGGGACCAAAATGACCCTGGGCATCCGGCAAATTTTCGGCGACAACTGAACTCATGCCCCCATTTTCGTGCAAAGACGCAAACGGCGCAAAGAATTTTTATTTGGTAGGGACGGCGCGCTGCGCCGTCCGCGCCCGTACAGCGGGCGCAACGAACGTGGTAAGACTCGCGTTGGTTCATCCCTGCCGGCGGCTTTACCGCCGGGACAGCGCAGCGCGCTATCCCTACCAACCAAACTGACCCACTACCCCTTTTTCACCTTCCAAGCGGAATCAAGCAGTTCCTTGTCAAAACTCCCCGGCACCACGCCCTCCGTCGCGTAGATGTAAAGCGCGCAGCGATAGACCGGATCCACAATACTGCCGATCCAGGAAAGTGGAATGACGATGAGTACCACCATCCCTACCAGGGCCGAAATAATCCAGATTGCCGACGGCGCGCCAAAGATAAATCCCGCAGCCAAGCCGCTCAATATGATTAATAAAAAAGCGACAAACAAAATCATGCCGGACGCGAGTTCGAGACCTATAATACCGATAACCAGTTCACCCCACGTGCCGCGCAGTGTGCCAACGGAATTACGGAGCAGCTTGAGCGGATTGGTGGTTTCCGTATCCCGCACCAGGGTCGGGATGATGAAGATGCACGCCACACTCCAGACAAAACCGATCAAACCGGTAACAATCCGCCCGAAAAGCCCCACGCGTTGCTGGATTGTCTGGATCAGATAACCTACCAATCCCGCAAACAACGACCACAGCAATACCGCGCGCCAGCGTTCACACGCAAACCGATAGCCGCGGCGGATGGACACCGCGTTTCCATTCAACGCCTGCATGATTTCATGATAAAAGGCCACGTTGGAGAATGTCGCCAGAAACATCGAGACAAAATATATCACCGCAAGCGCCGCCGCCGTCCACGGATGTCCGGCCACCAAACGGGCGGAACCGCCCGCACCTGAAGCAAAGGCACTCGTCGGGGAGTAAACGGTCTTTTTGTCAGGCGAATCAATATTGAACCAATGGCTTACACGCTGGCCGAGCGCATCCCAGTGTTCGATGGAGAAAACCGGATGCCCGGTCGGATAAAACACGACGGGCGTGATGAAAAACAACAGGACCCCCAACGCCAGGGCTGATGCGACCAATGGAAACAGCAATAATTTCTTTTCCCGGAAAAGGACGGCGAACGCCGCCTTCATAAGTTTCCAACTGCGTTGAATTTTGTTCATGTGGTCTTCCTTTTATTGATGAATTCAAGGATGTTTTCCTCGTTGAGTCCGTGGCTGCGGGCCTCGGTCAGCATCCGCTGGTAAAGCTCTTTCAACTTCGCCTTCTTTTTCTGCGCGGGCAGCGTCATCACCGGGTCGTCGAGCTTCACGAATGAACCCGCGCCGCGTTGTCCCTCGATGAGTCCTTGCAGCATCAGCTCCCGATAAGCCTTGGCGACGGTGTTCGGGTTGACTCCCAGGTGGGTGTTCAACTCGCGGATGGTCGGCAGGCGGTCTCCGTCTTGCAAGGTGCCATCGGCCATCGCCGAGGCCAGGCGGTTGGCGATCTGCTTGTAGGCCGGGATGCCGGAGTGCAGCTCGATCTTCCAGTCTTTTAATAGCGCAGGCAGGCTCATGACTTATTGTATTAGTATAATAATACAAGTTGCCGCCGCGCGTCAACAAAATTTGGCAGTGGATCAATTTGGCTGGCAGGGACAGCGCTGCGCTGTCCGCGCCCGTATAGCGGGCGCAACGAACGTGGTAAAAACCCGCGTTAGGTTATCCCTTCCGGCGGCTTTACCGCCGCCCAAATTCCCGGCAAAGGCCGCAAAGAATTTTTTTAACCACGGATGGAGCTTATTTCCGGTACGCCGCGATGAAAACGCGGACGGCTTGCTCGATATGCCGGGCGCGCCCGGCTCGCGACATGGCATAGTCCGCGCGGAACATCGCCTTGTTGACCGGTTCCCCCATGACCAGCCAGTTGAACTGGGTCGCGGCGACCATCGCATCGCTGATCGAGAGCAGGTCGCGATCCGCCCACCGCTGGAGGTTGGCGGCCAGTCCCGCGATCGCCCGGCCGGGGCCGCCATCGTAAAGCGCCCGCCCCAGTTCCGGGAAGCGATCCGTCTCCGCGATCACAAGCCGGCGCAACCGCAGCAGCTTCGGGGTCATCACGATCGTCAGCAAACGCCCGGCATGACCGCTCAGTTCCGTGGCGACCTGCGCTAATGTCTCCGGCTCGCGCATCTCGGTCTGGACTCGCGCGGCACCTTGCGCGGTCATGGACTGGACGATCTCGACAAAGAGCGACGCCTTGTTGGCAAATTGGTTATAGACGGTCTGCTTCGACACGCTGGCGTGGACTGCGACATCGTCCATGCTGGTGCCGTTGAAGCCACGGGTCAGGAACAGTTCTTCCGCCGATTGAAGAACTGTACGACGCTTCTGTTCCGACCGACCGAAATGGGTTTGCGCCGCGGTGTCGTTCTGCATGGCGCTTATACTATACCCATATCATATGGGCCTGCCAGCTTGACAAAATAGACTGGACAGTCCAGTCTAAAAAGGAGTTATAAAAGACCGGAATATGAAAAAAACCAAGCAACGTTGCCTCGCCAGTTGCCTCTGCGGTCAAACTGCTTTGGAGGTCGTTGGCGCACCGATCGTCAGCACGGTGTGCTATTGTGATACCTGCCAGGCCGCAGGACATGTGTTCGAGCGCGCCGACGGCGCGCCGCGAACCGTCGGTGAGGATGGCGGCACCGAATACTGCTTGTACCGGAAGGATCGCGTGACGGTCGTTCGGGGCGGCGGGCATCTGCAAGAACATAGGCTGACGCCCGATTCAAAAACCCGCCGTGTCGTGGCCAGGTGCTGCAACGCGCCCATGTTTCTGGATTTCACCCAAGGGCATTGGTTATCCGTGTACCGGTCCCGGTTGCCCGCCGGGGTGCAACCGCCGCAGATGCGGGTCATGACCGGCGATCGTCCGGCAGGCGTCACTTTGCCGGACGACCTTCCCAATTATTCCGCCCATGCACCGGCATTCATGGCCAGATTATTGTGGTCGTGGGCCGCGATGGGGTTCCGACGACCTAAGATCACCTGGTGACGCGTTTCTGCAATTGATCGCAGCCGGAATGGAACCAAGCTCGTCAATTTCCCCGTATCACGTTTCGCGCCCGGGCGGACGATTGGAAATGGTGATGCGAATCGCCGCCCCCGGATTCCCTTCCAGCATCTCGTCGGTTTTTAGTATCCCGCTCTCCAGGAAATAGTATCCATGGTCGCCCTCGGCAGGCGTCGCGAGCATGGCTGTCATCGCAGATTTATTTCCCGCCCGGCCCAGGCCGATGTCGTGATCCGTCCGATATCGATCTTTGCTGCCCGGCTTGCAGGCCTTAATGCCAAAGGCGATCACCTCCTGATCCGTTGACTGGATGTTGACAAACTCGAAATTGGCCCAGATCTCCCTCCCTTTTTCCGCGCGAAACGGCGTCGGATCGAAATCGGGCGAACAACGCCCGCCGGACAAATAGGGCCAGAGCGGTACCAGGGCCGTTCCACCGCAGCCGTGGCTGCTAAAACGCACGGTCGCGTCGAAATTGCCCGCACGGCTGATTGCCTCGGCCGCTTCCCTGACCCCGGCCACAATTATCTGGCCATGGTTTTTGTCGGGCGACCAAAGCACGTTCTGACCGGCGGACAAGGCCAGCTGGCTGGTACTGATTGTGGCCAGCCCGGCCACACCCAAAGCTCGGATGGATTTGAACATAGATACCTTTCGTTTCAGTTTTGCCGGCCGGGATACAGCCGGGAACATCCTGACTTGATCCCGGGACAAGCCGCATGACACGGCACATGCCTCCCAGCACCCGCAGTGCCAGCAAACTTTGCCCGGCTTTGCTTCAAGAAATCGTTATTACAGGGCTGGTTCTCCTTCCGGGCTGATTTCACCATGAGTCGCCACGTCTCGTCGGGCTGGCACACACTGCGCCAAATCAGCGCTCACGACTCAACGCGCTATTTATGCTTTCTCTTTATCATTCGTCTCCATCTGTAGTCGTCCGTGAGGTTTGTAAAAATTGGCGGAAGAAGGGCTGGCCGTATGCTTCCTTGGGAACTGGAACCTGATTTATTTCCAAACTTTTTGTCGGATTTCCTCCCCGGCGGTTTCTGGTATTTGTATAAACGATGATCGACGACCACCAGTTCCTCGAACAGTTTGTTCACGAACAATCTGAATCCGCGTTCGGCGAGCTTGTGCGGCGGCACATCGACCTCGTTTATGCCGTCGCCCTGCGCAAGGTGAATGGCGATGTCCACCTTGCCCAGGACGTGACGCAGTCGGTGTTCATCGACCTCGCGCGCAAGGCCAGAGGCATGCCTTCCGGTGTGGTGCTGCCCGGTTGGTTGCACCGGCACACTTGTTTCACTGCGTCCAATGCCATCCGTAAGGAGCGTCGCCTCAAAACCCGCGAACAAACCGCCATGGAACTCCGAGCCCTTGATGACAGTTCCGAACCGCCGTGGACGCAGATTGCTCCGCTCATCGACGACGGCCTGAACCATTTGAACACCGATGACCGCCACGCACTCGTGTTGCGCTTTCTCAAACAACAGGATTTTCGCAGCGTGGGCGCGGCGCTGGGCGTGAGCGAAGACACCGCGCAGAAGCGCGTGAGCCGTGCGCTGGATAAGTTGCGCGGCGTATTGGCGGGCCGCGGCCTGATGTTGTCGGCGACGGCGCTAGGTTCCATGCTGGCGGCGCAAACCATCAAGGCTGCACCGGCCGGACTGGCCAACGGAATTATCTCGGCTTCGCTTGCGGCTTCCGCCAAGTCCGGCGCAGGATTTGCAGTTTTGAAATTTATGGCTTCCGCAAAATTACAAACCAGTGCCGTGATCGCGCTCATTATTGCCAGCGTGGCCGTGCCCGTTGTGCTTCAGCAAAAAGCCGCGGCGGCGCTGGGTGCACAAATGGAATTATTACGCCAGCAGACAGGCCGGATTGCCGAACTTACGCAGGAGCAGCAACAGCTTTCCAGCTCCCTTGCTGCCGCCACCAGTGGCGCTGCACTGGCAGCGTCGAGTGCCCAAATAAATGAGCTCTTGCGGCTGCGCGGCGAATTCGGCCTGCTCACGGGTCAATTACAAACACTCCGGGCGACGGGTACAAACCAGCCGTTTACCCGCGCCGAAGTGCTGGCTTCCATGCGCCAGGTTTATGTCGACCGGGTTGACCGCGTTAAACAGTTTTTTGCCGCCAATCCCGCGGTCGCCGTGCCCGAGCTGGCCTATATGACCGACCACGCATGGCTTGAGGAGCTGGAATTCGACCGCAGTCAGTATGATCCTGATAACCGGAAGACATTGAGCTCCGTCCGCAGCCGGGCACAGCTCGACTTCGCATCGAGCTATCTCTGGGACGCGTTGCGAAAATACGGCCGGGAACATTCCGGCCAGTTTCCGACCGATGTCTCCCTGCTCGCGCCGTATTTCAAAATATCGGTCGACGATGCCACTTTGGCTGACTGGACGATTGTACCCACAGCCAGCCTTTCCGAAAAATTGCAGGTGGACGAGCCCCTGGTAATCACCCAGAAAGCTCCCATCGACATCGAGAACGATCAGCGAATTGTCGTGGGCCTGAAGTTCACGCAAAGCGGCATGCCCGGTCGTGATCTTTGGTCTGACACTGCACAAACGAAATGAAACGTCTGAATTATATATTAACGGGTGCAGTGGTTGTCGCGGGAATCGCTGCAACCTTCCTTGTGCGGAGCCGCGCAAACGAAATGCTCCGGAACAATGGAATCGCCCTGGAACAACAGACGCGCCAACTGGCCGCTTTGACCGCCGAAAATCAGCGACTAAACGCGCAAATCGAGCAGGCAAAAACGAACCCGGTGGCCCGGGTGAGTCCGGCGGCAGAGTTGAATGAACTGCGTACGCGAGTTGCCGCATTGTGGGGACAGGCTGCCGAAATGTCGGCGCGCCTCCAGAAACAACGCCGGCGGGCATGTACGGATTTCCTTGCGCAGGGCGACGCTGATTTGCGCGAACATGGCAGTCAGATCGCCGGCACGCTTCGAGGGGGGCCGCGGGACACCGGCAAACTAAACGATGCCCGGGTGTTAATGAACGGGCTCCTGAAATATGCCGACGAGCACGACGGACAGCTCGCGCAAAATTTTGATCTGATCACAAAATATTATCCGCCGCCGCTGAATGATGCATCCGAATCCTGGGAGAACGCGCCACTGAGCGGCACCAATAAGTTTGAAATTATCTTTCAGGGCAACCTGGCTGAACTCACCAATATTCCGCCCCACCGCGTCGCGGTGATTCGCGAGACGATTCCTTGGATGACGCCGGATGGCAAGTGGGCGCGCACCTATGGCTATGCCGACGGGAGCGCAACCATTGAAACGTCCGACGACAATTTCCAATCGTGGGATGCGCAATACGTGGTTCCCGCACCTGATTCCAGCTGGTAATCAACCTGCTTTATAGTCTAATTCTTCAGATCGGTTTGAATTTTTCGAAACCGAAATTGATTAATCTGTGTCCATCTGTGGTTTAAACCCAGCCGGCCTGGACGCCGTCACTGCACCCCCTCTGGATTTTACGCCTCGAAATTTTTCAGCCGTTGCAGCGCCAGATTCATCGGCAGCCAGCCCATGAGCATGGAGAGCAGCACGAAACCGATGATGCTGGCAACCACCCAATCGCTGTGCGAATGAAACCCGCCGTTACCGAAAATGATGAGTCCCAGCGAGGCGATGATGTAGATCGAGCTCAACACAAAGCAAAGCGTGCCGCCGAAACCGCTGACGATCTTGTTCGGGTTCATCTCCTTCAGGTTCGGAAAAAGCACGCCGAGGCCGGTGGCCAGGCCGTTGAGCGAAAAAGTCATCACCGTGACCACCGAACCGAAAAACACGATGTCGTCCCACGGCATTTTGAGCAGCCAGCACGAGAGCGTGATGAGGCCCAGCGTGACGACCAGCGAGAGCAGGCTGGCCAGCCAGTATTTCACCAGCACGATGCGCTGCAGGCCCATCGGCGACAGGCCCACAATCCACAGCCGGCGACCTTCCAGTGAAAATTGCGGGAATACAAACCGCGTCGTCACCGACGCCAGGTTGAAGGCGCACGCGCCGAGGTTCAAAAACGCAACGGCGTGGATCCAGAACGGGCTGGTGAGCTGGTGCGTGAAGTTGCGAAGGTTGATGATGTACGCGCCGAGCAGGCCGAAGAACATCACCGACTGGCCCCATTGCGTGGTGTCGCGCCAGAACATGCGCAGATCCTTCACCGCCAGCGCGCGGGTATCGGGCGAAAGCCAGAAAAGTTTCGCGAACAATTTTTCCAAAAAACCGATGTCGCTCGGATTTTTTCCGTTTCGCGCAAACAGGTTCAGTTTGAACACGCCACCCGCCCGGCTTTGCACGGCGGAGGCGGTGTCGTAAAAAATATTTCCGAACATCGTGAACGCGATGGTTCCGAAGAACAGCGTGTGGCTCAGCAGCACCGCCGCGAAAAAGAGCGCGCCGCTCGTGATGCCCTCCGCCCATTCCAGCACGGAAGACGAAAGCCAGTAGCTCGGCAGCAGCGGAAACATCGTGAAATGCGTCTTGGCCAGCAGTTTGTCGAGCGCCTCGAGCGTCCGCCGGTCCAGCAGGTCGTCATCCACTGGCGTGGTCTGCCACCAGAACGCCACGAACGCCAGCAGCACAATCGCCAGCGTGAGCAGCAGCAGTTGAAAATTCTTCCGGTCCAGATGTCGCCCGATCGCGATGGCCGCCGCCGCCCCGAATACGCCCGGCAGGATGATGAACAACCCGATCAGAAAACCCGTCAGCGGATAAAAATGCCACGGTACATCGCGCACCAGCCCGAACGCCACCAACATCGGCGCGATCAAAAACAGGAACGCCCACGACGCCAGGATGATTGACTCGATGAATTTCCACCGGAAAATCGTTTGATTGGAAACCGGCAGCGACAGCAGGAACGCCGTTTCCCGGTTGCGAAAGAAGTTCGTGTAACAAATGACCAGATTGCTCAACAGCAGCAGCGCGAACAGAAACGCGAACAGCGTATACAGCAGACGTTCCGTCAACGCCGCGCCCAGGCCGGGGAATTTGGCGAGGAACTTCAGGCCGTGGTAAAACAGCTCGAAGGCCAGCACGAGATAGCCCACCACGAAGAAGCTGATGATGCCCGTGAGCAGGCGCGATTGCCGGCGCACGTCCAGCAGCCGCCGCCACGTATGCAGCGCGTTCGTGCGCAGCAGGAGCAGCAGCGGCGAGGTTCTCAACGAAACTCTCAACGTGGCGAACACGCGGGCAAAATAGCCGCAACCCCCCGCCCCCGCCAGACATTGTTCACGGTAAAACGTGCGCTGGCGTGACAGTCGTGCCGAGCGAACACGTCGGCTTCTCGCCGACCTTGCTGATCTGATAAATGCCCCCGGACGGACAAGGCGGAATTTTTCCGACGTTATTGAGCTTAATGTAAGGTGTCAGATCGTCGGGAAAATTGATGGGTGCGCCGTTAGTGAAACTGTGTTCGAGGGCAAACTGCTGTGCTGCCGCATCAATGAAGCGAAGCTGGCTTATGCAGATGTTATAAGGATAAGTTTTACGATTGTTTTCGCTTGGAAGAGCCTTAAAAAACATTGGCATAAGCAACGGAACTAGAATGAACTGGATTGCCAACCAGCCGATTAACCCCCCAATGACAATTTTCAAAAGAAATTTTGCCATTTAACTTTCGGCGTAAAAATTGATTTAATTTATCGTCTCCGACCGCCGGGCGCGAAATGATAGCCGCCATGGATGCGGCCACCGCGGACCTTGCCGGGGAATCCCCCCGCCGCCGCGCCGGGTTTTTGCTCCTCGAACAGCGCGGTGTAACGGTAATCAAACCCATCCAGCTTGACGCGCGCGATCTTTTTGCCGATGAAGCGTTCGATGGAATAAACATGGCTCGCGTCCTCGGCGATCATGATGGTGAACGCGTCGCCGGTCGCCTCCGCGCGCCCCGTGCGGCCGATGCGGTGGATGTAATCCTCCGGATGCTGCGGCACGTCGTAGTTGATGACGTGGCTGACGTCGGCGATGTCCAGCCCGCGCGCGGCGATGTCCGTGGCGACGAGCACCTCGAACTTGCCTTCGCGAAAGCCCTCGAGCGCCTGCTCGCGTTCGCGTTGCGTGCGGTTGCTGTGCAGCACGGCCACGGCGTGGTTCGCCCGCTTGAGCGTGATCGCGACCCGGTCGGCCCCGTGCTTCGTGCGGCAAAAGATGATCACGGATTCATAATTCACGGAATCCAGCAGCCTGAGCAACAGATCCACCTTCTGCGAATCGGAAACCGGATAGATGACGTGCTTGACGGAATCCGCCGGCGAACGGCGCGCGCCGATCTCGATGGTCTCCGGATCATGCATCGCCCACTGGATCAAAGTTTCGATCTGCGGCGGGATCGTGGCGGAAAAGAGAGCGGTATGGCGTTTGCGCGGGCATTTCTCGAGGATGCGGCGCACGTCCGGCAGGAATCCCATGTCCAGCATGCGGTCGGCCTCGTCGAGCACCACAAATTCGACCTTGTCGAGGCGCGTCGTGCCCTGTTCCAAATGGTCGAGCAACCGCCCCGGTGTGGCGACGATGATGTCGGTGCCGCTCTTCATTTCATCGTTCTGCTTGCCATAGCCGACGCCGCCGAAGACGACGGTCGTTTTCAGATCCGTGAAGCGCGAGTAATCGCGGAAGGAGGTCTCGACCTGCGCGGCGAGTTCGCGCGTGGGTTCAAGGATGAGTGCGCGGGGAAATCTATCCTTCGAATGTTGCGCCAGCCTGGACAGGATCGGCAGGGCGAACGCCGCCGTTTTTCCCGTGCCGGTCTGCGCGCTGCCGATGACGTCGCGCCCGGAGAGCACGAGCGGGATCGCGCGGAGCTGGATGGGCGTGGGTACGGTATAACCCGCGGCGCGGACGCCTTCGAGGACCTTTTCTGAAAGGCCTAATTTACTAAATGCCATGTGCCAGTATAACAGGGCCGGAAAATTAGGAAAGCGGCGAATTCAGGGCATTCCCGGTGATCCAGACCGGGCTTTTCCTTAAAAAATTTCCGGTTATCATGTCGGCACGCGCATCCGTAGCTCAACTGGATAGAGCTTCTGACTTCGGATCAGATGGTTGGGGGTTCAAATCCCTCCGGATGCACCAAAAGTTTTCAGCGCACATGCCGGAATCTTTCCGGCGGCATCACGGCCAGCGATCAATCACCTTGCGCAAATCCACCAGACTAGGCTGCCGGTTGTTTTGGTCGAGGCACCCGCCGGCGCGATACGCCTTTTCCAGATAATCCACATCCTTTTGAAAGGCCTGCCGGTCCGGATCGCTCAATGCGCCGGACGTCGATGCCTTTGTGTTCCGTGCCGCAACCAGTTCTGTCGGCACCGTCACGTTAAACGTATCCAACAACATGACCAGGGTTCCGTCCAGCCGCCCCAGCGCCTGCTTTTGGATTTTCAACACCGTCGGGTCATCCTTGCTGATTCCCTGTGCCTTGTTTGCCGCCGAAATCGCTGTTAGAAAGTCGCTCCGATCCAGGGCCGTTTGTGCCTGGGTGGTCAGACTGTTCAATGAAGTCAAATTTTGCTGTGCCTGGCTGAGCAGTTTTTGCGCGGCTGCATCCCCGGGAATTTTTTCCATCGCCAGCGTCGCCGCTTTCACCGCTGCGCTGTAATCATGTGCGTCAAATGCTTTTTGCGCCTCGGAAAGCGCCTCGTGATAGGCTTGCAAGCTTGCCATCAGCCCCTGGGCATTTGCCTTTAACTGGATCATCGCCGCATCATTCGGATAAATTGCCAGCGCCTTGTCCGCCGCTGCCATCGCGCCGGTAAAATCATTGACGGCATTCGCGCCCATTGCCGTGGCAACGGCCGAGTGGTAGTCATCAAGATTTTTCTGCGCCCCGTCCCGGAGCTTCATGGCATTTGCGTCGTTCCCGAACTGCCGCAATGCCTCCGCAGCCCAGGCCACTGCATTCGTGTAATCATGGGCCTCTTGTGCCGCCAGCGCATTCTTGTAGGCCTTGTCATAATCCATCCGCAGCTTCGCTTGCGCTTGCGCGTTCTTTTTCAAACCCGCCAGCGACATATCGTTTGGATAGACTTCCAGCGCCTTGTCCGCCGCCGCCAGCGCACCCGCAAAATCCTTGTTCTGGAATGCCGCCGCGGCCGCCGCTGATTGCTGATGATAATTATCCAGCAGCGTTTGCGCGCCCGCCTGGAGTTTGAGCGCGTTCTGTTCATTGGGAATTCTCCGCAGCGCCTCCGCCACCTGGGTCACGGCGTTGGAATAATCGCCGGAAGTAAACGCTGTATTCGCGAGGTTCATCGCCGCGCGGTAGGCTTCGAGGTTGGCTTGCGCCGCCAGCGCGTCTGATTTCAACCTCAACATCGCCGCATCCTTTGGATAAAACGCCAGCGCCTTTTCCGCCGCCGTCTGCGCGCCGGCATAATCACCCGCCGGATACGCAAGGCCGGCCTGCCGGATCGCCGCATGATAATCATTCAGGTCTTGCTGTGCGCTGTCTTGAAGCTTCGTTGCCGCCGCGTCGTCCGGCACTTTGTTCAAGGCCGCCTTGGCCCAGCTCAACGCGTTCGTGTAATCATGCGCATCCAGCGCCGTCTGCGCATTCTGCAACGCGCCCGTGTAACTTTCATGCAACTGCGCCTGCTTGCGGATTTCTTCCAGCAACTGCTGCATCGGCGGATCCTGGGGATGGATGGTCATCGCGCGCTGCGCGGCCGCGGTGGCGCCGTCAAAATTTCCGGCCTGTAAGTCCCGGTTCGCCTCGTCCGCCGCGTGGTGATAGGCGCGCTCACGCATGAGGTATTGAAACTTGTTCCAGCCCGTATAAGCGGCGGCGACCGCCGCCGCCGCGACGATAAAAATGACCGCGTATTTGACCAGTTGTTTACGAACGCGCCGCATTTTCTCCGCGCGTTCGGCACGCAATTTTGCCCGGCGCTCATCCTCGATTTGCTTACGTTCCGCAGCTTCGGCGGCGGCCTTGCGCGCGGCTTCTTCGCGGATTTTACGTTCCGCCGCCTCGCGTTTTCGCCGTTCAGCCTCCTCGACGGCGCGACGCTCATCTTCAATCCGCTTTTTCTCCGCGGCTACCGCCGCCAGGCGCTCGTCCTCGACCCGCTTTTTTTCCGCCGTTTCGGCGGCGGCCTTGCGCGCGGCTTCCTCGCGAATTTTGCGTTCCGCCGCCTCGCGTTTTTGCCGCTCAGCCTCCACGGCGGCGCGCCGCTCATCCTCGATCCGCTTTTTCTCCGCAACCTCGGCGGCCAGACGCGCATCCTCGATCCGCCTTTTCTCCGCAGCCTCGGCTGCCTGGCGCTCGTCCTCGATCCGCTTTATCTCCGCAGCTTCGGCGGCCAGGCGCTGGCGTTCGATTTCCGCCGGGTCAGGCGCGGCCGGCCTGGCAAGTTCGCGCTCCACTTCCTGTAAATTGGCTGCGCGCGTGGCGGCTTCGGACGGATCCATGGCCGGTGGCGGGACGGCCTCCGGCGCGGGCATCCGCGCGGTGATGGCGGTGGCCGCTTCCTCATAGTCTGGCGCCGGTGCGCAAAAATTTTCGTATATGATTTTGATCGCATCCCGCATGTCCGCGGCGCTTTCAAACCGTTTGGCCGGATCGGCGGCAAGCGACCGGCGGAGCAGCGGGACCAGTTGCGGAATCTTTTTGAAGACCGGATGGTCGAAGGTGCAGACCGGCGGATTTTGGGCCCGTTTGAAAAACGCGACCCAGGCTTCGGATTCCTTGTCCGGCAGGCGTGGAAACGGCAGGCTTTTGGTCAGTGCCTGATAAAGCGTGACGCCGATGGAATAGATGTCCGATTGCGCGGAGCCGCGGCCGCTGGACTGGGTGGCAAATTCCGGCGGCATGAAATCCAGCGTACCGGGCACCTGGCCATGCGTACGCGTGCCTTCCTCGTCGTGCGCAATGCCGAGGTCAAAAATTTTCGCGCGCTGCGGCCGGCCTTCGGGCGCGTAAAGATTGCCCGGCTTGATGTCGCGGTGGATGATGCCACGGTTGTGCAGGTGATCGAGACAGTCGAGATAACATGCGAAAATTTGCAATGCCTCGCCCGGGTCGAGGCCGTTCTCGGTTTTTTTGATCCGATCACGCAGTCCGGCGTCCGGCATCCCGTCCAGAAATTCGAGGACAAGATAATACTCGCGCTCGTCCTCGCGGAGCTGGACCTCGACGAAATCCACATATTGCGTAAGGTTCGGATGCGCGGCATCGCGGAGAATTTTTGCCTCACGTACGAACCGCGATGACTGGTTGGCGCTGAACAGGCGTTTGATGGCGACCTCGCACCGGTCACTGACGCGGCGCCCCTGGAAGACCTCGCCGAAGCCGCCTTTGCCGAGCCAGCCGGTGAATTCATAAATTTCACTGCCATGACGCAGCTTGCGGCAGGCGATTTCCGTAAACGACACGGCCAGTTCATCAAACGTCTTGAATCGCGCCGTGCGGTCCGGGTCCAGGCATTTGCTGATGCAGGTGCGTGCGTGGGTCAACACGCGGAAAATCGGGTGGCGAAATTCCGCATGCGGCGGCTGGTTGCCGAGCCAGCGTTTGTAATAGCCGCTGGTGGCGTTTTCCCCCAGCGGCGGAAAGGGCAGCGCGCCCGCAAGCGTGTAATGTAAAAGGACGCCAAAACTGAAAATGTCCGATTGCTCGTCGCCCCGGAAACCGCCGGATAGCAGCGCAAAGTCCGGTGCCATGTAATCGAACGTGCCCTTCGCCCCATCGGAACTCGTGGTCTTCGTGGATTCGCCGTCGTCCATGCGCGCGATGCCGAAGTCCAGCAGCTTCGGAATGCCGGCGCGGGTTATGTAGATGTTTGACGGCTTCAGGTCGCGGTGGATGACCTCGTTTTTGCTCGCGTAACGCAAAGCCTCCAGCGTTTGAGACAGAATTATGAGGGCGCTTTCCCAGTGCAGGCCGGTGCGGTCGCGGTCAACTGTGGCCTTCAGGGTTTCGCCCTCAAGCAATTCCATCACGAGACAATAAATGTCTTCCTCCAGTTCCTTTTCACGAAAAGAGAACGAGTCCTTGTAACTGACAATATTGGGGTGTTCCAGCTTGCGTAAAATTTCTATTTGCCTGCGGAACTGGATGGATTCCTTTTCATGCCCCGTGCTTTTGAGCCGTTTCACCGCGACCTGCTCGCCGATGATCACGCCGCGAACTTCGCCCACGCAGATGGCGCGGTATACGCGGCCCTCTGCACCGTCGCCAATCACCTCCAGCAATTCATATTTGCCGAGAACAGATTTGGAAGTTCCAGCCATGAATATCGTCAATCGTGATGTGAGATCACATCACGCAAGTCTTGGAGGTTTTTGGCGCGGTTATCCTGGTTGATGATGCCAAGCTTGGTGAAATTTGCTTCCAGCATCGAAACCGTGCCCAAATACTGCTGCCGTTGCGGGTCCAGCAAGCCGCCCGAGAATGCGCTTTGTTTGCGCGCCTGGGCGGTCTTGATTTCCGGGTCCGTCGGCCTCTTCACGTTGAACCATACGAGCATTTCCTCGTAAGTTACGTTCAGGTCGGCAACCCGCTTTTGCCGGGCGGCCTGATCCGCCTGCGCCTGCGCCCATTGTGCAAGCGCGAGGAAGGGCGGCTTGGCCGCCAGCGGAGCGTAGGGCGGCCCGGAAATTTTTTGCTGCAATGCCTGCCAGTTTTTCTCCGACTGCAATGCCGTCAGGTCGGCAAGCAATTTTTGTTCGTCCGCCGCCTGGTTCAGCACGGCGGCAAACGGCCCCTTGCGGGCATAATTTTGCGGCTGCAGTTTTGCCACCGCCGCATAGTCGCCATCAGCCAGCGCGTTCTTTGCATTCGTCAAGGCCGTCTGTTCCGTGTGGCAGTCTTCTGCAAGCTGTTTGAATTCCGGCACGGCGGCATGTTGCTGGCAGATTTCCGCCGTGGTGTCGTAATCCGCCTCGTCAAAAAACCGGCGGGCACTTTCCAGATCCATCATCATCCGGCTCGTTTGCACGATGCCGCCGGCCGTCGCGTCGTTCGGACGCAGCTCCAGGGCCACCTGCGCGGACTTGATGGCGGCAGAGGGGTCGTTGTTTTCCAGCGCCGCCTTCCCCGCCGTGATGGCTTCGGAATATTTCCGCTCGTTTTCCGCTGCGGCCGCCGCGCCGGCCATTTGTTGCGCGGCTTGTTCGCGCAATTTCAACGCGCCCGGCTCGTTCGGTATTTTTCCCAGCGCCTCGTCCGCCCACGCCATGGCATTGGTATAGTTTTTTGCGTCGAGCGCGGCCTGCGCGTTTTTCATCGCGTCGCGCCATTCATTCTGGACGTCTAACGCCGATTGCGCCCGGGTCTGCAATTGCATCGCTGCGTTGTCGCCGGGGAATTCTTGCAACGCGGCCGCTGCGGAGGAAATTGCTGTTTTGTAATCGCCCTTTTCAAGGGCCGCCTGGCCGTCTGCCAGGCTGTTCTGATACGCATGTTGTTTGTCCGCCGCCGTAGTCGCTGCGGCGGTGTTGGTGACCGGTGCGGGCCGGTTTGTCATCAAAATTTTGCCGGTGACGGGCGGATGGTTCGTCGCCGCGGGGTTTTCAACCGGTTTGGGTTTCGGCCCGAAGACCAGCCATGCGCCGGCCCCGGCAACCAGCAACGCTGCGCCGATCAGTGCGATAAACAGTGAAGTGTTTTTTTGCACCGGCCGGGCGGCCACCCCGGCCGGGGGTAGTGCGGATGGGTTTTTTTCCGCCGGGGCGGCGGGCACAAAAATCATTTCCTTCTTGGGCGGCGCCAGGGTTGCCGGCTCCAGTTTCGGCCCGGCGTCTTTCACTGGCAGCGCGCCGCCCACCGGCGGAGTCGTCGGCGTATCGCCGTGAATGTCACCGGAATCAGACGGGCGCGGCGTGCCGGCGTCAACCACCAGGGGAACACCGGTGACGAACGTGGCGGATTCTTCCGCCTCGATGGTCTTATCGTCTTCCTCGGGCTCGGTAGGAACAACCTTGGGCACCTTGCTCAAGTCGCCGGTACGGATGAGCACGACGGTGACGTTGTCCTTGCCGCCGGCTTCGTTGGCGTCATCAATGAACTTCTGCGCGAGCTGCTGGACCGGGGTTTGCGCGCCGTCCCTAAGCATTTTGGCGATGATTTCGTCGGAAATCATTTTATTAAGACCGTCGGAGCAGAGCAAAAAAACGTCGCCACTGGCGATTTCCACCGGGGTTTTTTCGAGTTCTACCTTCTCGGTCAGGCCGACGGCGCGGAGCAGTTCGTTTTGATACTTTGCGGGAACCTGATCGGGATGGATGCCGAGCTTTTGTGAGAGCGCCTGCACCGCCGAGTGATCCACGGTGACCTGCCGCAAAGTGCCGTTACGAAATTGATAGACCCGGCTGTCGCCCGCGTGGAGGCCGATGCCACGGGTCGGGTTGTGCGGGTCAATGAGCAGGGCGGCAAGCGTGGAACCCATCTGCCCGATCACCTTCGCGTCGGCGAAATCCTTGATCCATTTGCTCGCCTCGTTCGCGGCGGCACGAAAGGTCTTGATCCGTTTGGCGAACGTGATGTCCGCCTCTGCTTCGGGACTGGAAAAAGCCCGCTGCAGCGTGGTGATAATCGTTTCGCTCGCAATGTCACCAAAGGCTTGTCCACCCATGCCATCAGCCACGCAGTACATGCCGCGCTCTGGAATGCAGAGGCAGGCATCCTCGTTGTTCTTGCGTTTCCGGCCTACATCGGAAACTTCCGCTGAATCAAAGCACTCCGTTTTCATCTCGCGTGACGTTGTCTGAGTTCATTGTCATGGAATAATATGCCCGGTAAAACCACTTTCGCCCGTTGGAGAATATGCGTAAATCAAAATGCCTGCCAATCATTTTTTGAATGACATGAGAGCCATCCGCTTCCGAAACTTCGTCTTTTTTCCCGTTTGACCGCCGGGTTAACCCGTTCCTGACAGGCTGGCGAGTTTGGCAAAGTTGGGCAAATCTCACAAAATGCTGCCGCATTGGAGGGCCCAAGCTGGACGGGGCCAAATCCGTACGATTCGCCGCGCGGCAATAAAATCTTTCTGCGAATTTGACACGCTCGCGCAAATCGAACAAAAATACAGTCCAACTAATGGTTTACATTCAGGCCATCCATCAGGGAGTTTCCCGAATTAAAACTCTGGAGATGTTTTACATCAGTTTTGTGCTGGCCACTTTGACCCTTTCCCTTTACTGCCCGGTTATAAATTTTGACTTCGTCAATTACGACGACAATGGCGATGTTTACGCCAACCCGATCGTGAAACAAGGGCTGACGCTTGAGGGGTTTGGAACGGCTTTTGGCGCAAGCCAGAGTTCAAACTGGGTGCCGCTTACCATGCTGTCGCATATGCTGGACTGCCAGCTTTTCGGCCTCAATGCCGGCGGACATCATTTAACCAATGTGTTGCTACATACCTTGTCAGTGGTTCTGTTGTTTTGGCTGTTAAAAAAAATGACCGGTGTTGTCTGGCCGAGCGCGTTTGTGGCCGCTGTTTTTGCGGTGCATCCCTTGCACATCCAGTCGGTGGCATGGATTGCCGAACGCAAAGACGTTTTGAGCGGCCTGTTCTTCATGCTGACACTTTGGTTTTATTTCAAGTACGCAAAGCAAGGTGAGAGCGTAAAGAATCACCTGCTGACTTTCACCATGTTCACCCTGGGTCTGATGTCCAAACCCATGCTGGTGACCCTCCCGCTGGTCATGCTGATCCTGGATTACTGGCCGCTGCAGCGGTGGAAATATGTCGCCTTGTCAAAACTGTTGCTGGAAAAAGTGCCTTTTATGCTGACCAGCCTGTTGTTTGGAATGCTGTCAATCTTGGATCAAGGCGAGGCCATGGGACCAAACAGAGTCATTCCTTTTTTAATCAGGATTGCCAACGCCATGGTTTCCACCGCCAAGTATATTGGCCAGACATTTTACCCTTCGAATTTGTCTATTTTTTATCCTTATCCGGAAAACAACCTGTCTTACACAGCAGTTCTTGGAAGCATTGTTTTAATCACGATGATTTCATATCTATCCTTCATCGTTAGAGATAAAAAACCTTATTTGCTGGCCGGATGGTTGTGGTATTTGACCATGTTGCTGCCAGTCATAGGAATCATCCAGGTTGGCGCCCAGTCGCGGGCCGACCGTTATACTTACCTGCAGCGAATTGGTCTGGGTTTGATGGTGGCCTGGCTTGCCGCTGATTTGGGTTTTCAATGCGGAAGATTCAAATATTTTGTCCGGGTTGTGGCCGTCTTAAGCATTGTGGCCATGTGTGCCGTGAGCCGGTCGCAGGTGGATTGCTGGCGGGATACCGAATCACTTTTCCGTCACGCCGTTGACTGCACATCTGACAACCCCGTGGCGGAAAACATCCTCGGCGGGGCGCTGGATGAGAAAGGTAATGTAAAAGAGGCGTTGGTTCATTATCAAAAAGCCGAAAACCTCTGGCCAATGTCCCTGTCATATCATAGGGATCTTGGCGTGGCTCTTTTCAAAACCGGAGACACGGACCCGGCGATTATCGAGTTCAAAAAAGTCTTGGTATACCATGGTGACGCCGCTGACGTCCACGCCTATCTTGGTGCCGCCCTTTTTGAAAAAGGCCAGGTCAAGTCCGCGGTCAGCCAGCTTCGCAAATCCATCTTGTTAAGTGCCGATTACGAAGCCGCGCGAAATGAACTCTGCCGCATTGCCTGGAAACAGGCGACTTCGCCTGATGCCGGCATCAGGAATGGCACCAATGCTTTCAAACTGGCGCGCTTGATGGATAAAATTGCCCGCGGCACCAATGCGCCCGCCGCCGCCGCTTTGGCGGCTGCTTATGCCGAAAACGGACACTATGACCAGGCGCTGTCAGCGGCCGCCCGCGCAAGGAATCTATATTTGCGGCAAACCAACTCGATAATGACTATGATTGTAAATCATGAAATCAAATGCTTTGAACGCCAGGAGCCATTTCACGCCAACGCAGACTTGCCGTCCCTGCTGAAAAATCCGTATTAGACGCGCTACAAAGTCTAACGCCAAAAGTGCCGCTTCAGGAATTCAATCCAACGAAATATCGTGGCTTTTTAAGAGCTTTACTTGGGTGTTACTTCGGTGAAGGTTACCGCAGACCCGCCGCCTTGAGGCGAAGCAGCCACCGCAAGTGCGGCGTATTGCTTGCCCCTCACCAGCCATGCAAAATAGCCGGATGTCGCCTTTTCTGCGGGCAAAGCCATTGCCGGACTCCAACCCTTGGCACCAAGCTCCGTCAAGGATTCTTGAAAGGCTTGCGCCGGCGGTTCATCCTTATTCGCTAACGCAATATGATAAACGTCGCTGCCGCTTTCTTGCACCACATCCAAAGGCGGACCACCCTTTATTGTATCCTCTCCCGATGATGGTACAAGTTGCGCAAAGAATTCGTTGAGCGATGGCGTCGAGGCGCCACAGATGCTAATAGTGGTTTGCCCATCTTCCTGCTTGCTTGGAAAAGTTGTCACTTGCATGGACCAGCCGCCACGTCTCAAAATCAAATCCGCGTCCTTGGTTGATTGATATAAACCCAGATATCGCTCATCCGGTCGCAATTCGGGCTGGAATTCAAGAGTTTCTTCGGTGACATCCTGCCATCCGCGCGCCATCATTTGACGCCGGTAAAAATCAATGGCATCTCTCCCCGATGACGTCGTATCCCATGCCTGGCTTATTATCCGAACACCATTGATGGTTGCCTGGTGCACTGACGAATGGTCGCCTCCAAAATATTGCGGCCAGAAAATGTCGCTGTTTTGCACATTCCTTGGCCTGTAATTTGATTCATCCGACATCTTCGATTCATCGCTAACTCTTCTAGCCACCGGATGGACGTGATACCATAACTTCATCAAATCAAGCAAAAAAACGAGCACCCCCACCATCAGGCACGACAACAGGCTTTTCACCACCAAATTGCACCACCAACCAAATGGGCGCTTAATAAATTCCATAAAACGAAGCCTTAAAAAATGATATGCCGCCGTCGAAAAAATTACCTAATGCCGGGAAAGCGATACCACATGGCGTGACGGTCCAAAAATATTCATTAAAAGTATAACGGCAAAATGAATCTATTCAGCATTGCTTGTCTCTTATTGTGTAAAAATACCAGCCTCCCACGCCGTTTCCGCAACCGCTATGGCCGTGATGGATGGAGGCAGGTAACCGTTATAGGTATCGCTAACATCGGGCCAGGCACAATGCGCCGATACCAGGGTAAAATTTGTCAGCATTTCCGTGGGAGATATAAAAGGAAGTTTGACCATCAGCATATTGAAAGGGAAAGGCGAACTCGAACTTATGTCAGTATAATTGGTTCCGAAGGCCACACTGTTGCTGTATATGACCGGATCAGGAAGTATCATGCTGGGGACGGATACCCCTAAAAAACCCAGGGTGTTTTTTGTCGATGTCAGCTTGACCATGTTTGTGTCGTTATTCATAAAGGAATATTGGGCGCTTGAACTGTAGGCTGCCCCGCTCACTCCATTTCCTGAAAGCCACGCGGAATATCGTGCCGACATGTTTGCACGAATCCGGTTGGTCGACATATAGCTTATGTATGAAAACAAAATCCATACAAACACCAGCAAACAAAGCCCCAAAGCCGCCTCGGCAAGAATTGCCCCGGCCAACGTCCGCTTGCGGCGTCTATTTAATCGATTGGCTGTGACTGGCAGTTTCATTCGCTTATCGGAGGCTAATGATAAATCTTGTAAGTTGTCCCCGCCGTGTTACCGGGAAGATAGACCCCTATCAAATGTGGCTTGGAGTCAATCGGAACCATGCCTGCCAGCGGACCAAGGACACCCGCGATGCCTGAAAGCCCGCTCGCTGAATCTTTTGAAGTCAAATTGTCAATCATGGTGCCAAGTTCGGACACCAAGCTTTCATCTTCCGCCGTGACGCCCGTTCCCTCCACCTGGCTGCTGGCCAGGCCTATCACCGCCGGTATTTGCAGGGTGCTCGAGGAGATGGCTGCACTCGCGTTAAACATTTGCACATTGGACTGGCCCAGCCAATAATTCACTTCCGCAGGCGGTGACGAGCTGGGATTCAGCCAGGCGAGTTTTCCCAGCCCGGCCAGCTCCATTTCATTGGTTTTACCAGCCACCCAAGTCATATAGCCTGGATGACCGATGTAGTAACTGTCTTTCCATCCCCAAGGGCCTCCAAGAGAACCCGGAATATCACCTTGGGGGCTAAGAAAGACAAATACGAGCGAACATGCCACTTCGCCTATGCCCCAGTCAAGGGGGGCAGCAACATCTGTTAATGCAAGTTCATCAACATATCCAAAATTCGGTCCTAAGAAGCTCCATCTCCACGGCCAGTACTTGCCGGGTTTCTGCTCTACGTTCAGGGATACCGAAGTCATCGGCAATGCATACGGCGTTAACGCCGATGGCAAGTTGGGCAAGGACGGCATGCTGATCGGCAAACTGACTGGAAGAACTTTCGAGACCGCACCACCCATCCAGCTTGGAATGGCATTTAGGGCGGGATCCGCGCCTGATTGTTGTGCTGCCTGGCTTGCAAAGACCACCTCCAAGGCCGGCCAAAATTCGGAAATAAGCTGTTGCGTATCCAATATCTGCTTGGCAGTACTAACTTGATACTGGTTTTCCGGAATAGCCTGCTTGCAAATGTTGCACAGAGATTGCGCATTCTTAAAATCACCCGGAATAGCCTCACAACAAGAACCACCGGTAATCACCGCACCAACTAGAGAAGCACAGCACGCGACATCATTCCCCCACTTGATCACCGCGGTATCTGCCCCAACACAGGCGGTAAGTTCACCAAATTCAACCCCAAAGAGGGTTTCATTGAAAACATAGTGAAAATCGTTAAGTTGTTGGATCACATTAAGTCCCCGGGCCTGCCATAAAGCCGCTGTTTCTGCAGCCGAATCAGCTGCGTTCTGCGAGGTTATCCGGTTATAAATTACCTGGCTGGTATCCAAAGAATACAGCACCATGATGGCCATTACAAAGGCCATCATGCCCGAGAGCAACAGGACGCTGCCGCTGTCATCACCGCGCAACTGCCTGATTTTTTTTTCCAGGGAAAATAAATCCATAGACTGGTAACGTTATGGTTGTGCGGCTACTCGTGGTTGCCAGCTCCCGCTTGAGCCAGGCCACCAGCCGGTGTAGGCGGTGTTGTAATTATTATTATTGTCCAAGGCATTTTGATAGTCCGTTTGATTCCCCCACGCCTCATAGCCAGTAGTGCATTTGGCGGGAACATTTATACTGCCTTGAGCCGCGGCCAGGGCCGCCACGATGTCCGCACTCGCCAGCCCTTTAGACCATGTATAATCCTGGCCAAGATATTCGGCATCTGCAAGGAGGGCATTCTGTGATGCGAAAAAATTATCGTGCCCCGAAAACATTTCCCAAAAGGCTTTAAAACCCGGGATGTTGATGAATTGAGGGTAGTTGATGGACACATTGACCTGATACAGGCTGCTGCCGCTGGGTCCGCCGCTGATGGCATTGGTCGTGACCGTAAAATTTCCAAATGACAAACTTAAGTAAGCACTTAACAAACCGTTCGCATATCGGGCGGCAGAGGCGCCGCCCGGGACCGCACCCGCCAGACTGCTAAAAGTAGAACTGATTCCAGACATGCCGCTCCCAAGACCGCCAAGGCTTTGAATTCCAAGGTTGTTGGAAACCGGAGCCAGGGCCATCACGGCGGCATCCTTGGCCTGATCCTCCGAATGCAGGACAGCATAAGACCGGGCCGCCACATAGGAGGCGTAATTCACCATTTGCGCCGCCCGGACAACTTCAAAAAACTGTAAAATAGCCAGAAAGAAAAAGAGCACCACCGGCATGACAATGCAAAATTCCGTCAACGCTACCGCCCGGTCATCGCGGACGATGCCCTCACTTTGAAGCCGTTTACTCTGCATACTAAGGTTTCAATTACCGGTTGCCCGCGTTAAACAAAGCCAGCAAACAGCCGATGGCAATGGCTATGCCATACGGCACTTTGACCGCCGGCAAGCGTGGCGGGTTGTTTGCATCCCGCTTGCGCCAAAATGCCAGCTTTTGCAGCGATAGTCCTATGCGCAACCAAAAATCCCGCCGCCACATGACCATCATCACCGCCATGAATGCACCTATGAATACGGTGTAAAAAAGCGCCGGTTTGGTGACTTCCAACCCCATCAGCGCTCCCGCTGCGCCCATCAATTTCACGTCACCACCGCCCACCCCGCCGAAAACGTAAAATATGAAGAAAAATCCAAATCCGACGGCCAGGCCGCCCAAGCTCGCCCCAAAAGCAGGTTGCCCGTGCAAATAAGCAATAAGCAAACCCAAGGACATACCCGAAAGCGTCAGCCAGTTTGGAATCCGGCTCTCCTTCAACTCCGTATAAACGGCCACCGTCAGCACGACGAGCAGAACCACCATGGCTGCGACTGGACTCGCACCAGCAGTCACCGGCTGGTAATTCAATGCGTTAATGGCCGAAGTGGGTGGCATTTAAAAATTGCAGTCAAGGGCCGGGATACATCAAAAGCGTCGTGGTCAAATCATACTCGGTTCGAAACTCCCTGCAAAAACCGGTATCAGGACTGAACAGGTACGCGGCGATCGGAATCATGATTCCTGAAATCAAAAGATATTCCGTCATTGCGGAGCCGCGTTCGTCGCGCAGACACTCCTTGAACTTGACAAACACCGTGTGCCAGGCGAACGGCCGTTTAATCATAAAAATTTATTTTCTCCGTTTTAAATTCTACATCTGACAGGGCCTTTTGCAAGGCTTATTGCTCAATGTCCCGCGCCGCCGGCCGTTTTTAAAATTTCACTGTCCCTCCACGAAAAGTGGAATCACCACTGATTCGGCTTGATGTTGTGCGTCCGTCATTTTCAAGACGAGCGAATTAGTCTTGCCGGTTGATAGTTGCTGCTGCAAGGCGGTTACATAAATGCGGTAATCCACTCCGTCAGGCTCGGGATCAATTTCACACTGGTAGTCGTCGGACGAAGGAACCGCATCCAGCAGCGTCAATGGGGATGAGCCATGCTGCTTCAACCATAAAATCTGCATTTGCGGATCGGCTTGTGGTTGAAACGTCAACTGCGCCGGAACCACTTCCACCTCGGGCGGATTGTGAATCAACACCGTTACCCGGCAAGGCAGGTCGTTGGAGTTATCACTATGGACGGTGACCGAGGCGAAGGTGTTTCCATGCAGAATTGTTTGTCTGGATTCCACCGTCAAAGTCGTTCCGGCAGACGATTCGGGACCAATGGTCGCTACAATATTGGAATCGTCGCAATCCACTTGAGACAAATCCGCACGCAGCTTGAATAGCGGCTGGATTTGCGCCGTGGCGGTTTGCTCTTTTGAAAGATCCAGTTCAATTGCAGATGGAGTGACCAGATAAGCGGATACCACCTCGCCCCTCAATTCCAGAACGATGGAAGCCTGTTGCGGATCATTGCAATCTATCATGATGGCGCGGGTTATTTCGCCGCTCAACAGGCGCAAATCAAGCCGGCTGCGCACAAGCGTCGAGCTGCGGGGGGGAATCGTGTTTTTTTCAATGTCCGTGAGCAAACAGGAATTGCAACTCGAAACTACCTGGCTGACTTTAAGCGGTTCGTCGCCCGCATTGCTGATGACAAAATCATGCTCCAGCCACACAAGATTGGTCACAGAGCCAAAATTCCAAACCGGTTGGTCGATCACGAGTCGCGGCTGCGCCAATCCATCAAGGCAGGGCAGGCTGAGCAGCAACCAGAAAAAAAAACGCCAAAAGCGGGCGACGCGTTTGGCGCGATGGACACTCATGTCAAAAAAATTATTGCGACGTTCCCTTCAACTTGCGGGTGGCACGCTCATAATATTCTTCACCGGGGATGCCGATCACCAAAACTTTCTGGTAGCAATCATGGGCCATGCTGTTCTGTCCCAAATCGTCGTGCACCAGGCCCTGTTCAAAGAGCGAACGGCAATCCGCCACGATTTTTTGCTTTAGTTGATCCCGCTCTGCGGCCGCATTTTGATCATCCGGGTTGGCTTTGACCGCTTTGTCCATGAGTTGATAGGCCTCCTTGCGATTGCCCGACTGCAGGGTCGAATTCGCCTGTGCCAAAATGGACTGGGCGAGCGTGTGCAATTTGTCAACGATGCCGGTTTCCGCGCTCTGCGCGCGTTTGTTGAAGGAATTCAACGGATCCCTTTCCAGATTCAAAACCGCGTCACAGGCCGCGCGGCTTTTCAACAAAACGTCCACATCCTCGGTTTGCCCCACGGCCTCCGCCGCTACCAGCCCGCCCTGCAAGTCCGTCATCTGGCGCAAATGCTTTTGCAGATCCAGCAAAGTCTGGTTGTCAGGCGACTGCTGCAAACCGGCGTCAATGGCCTGTAGTGCTTCAGGAATACTACCCTCGGCATAAAGCGACTGCGCCTTGGTAAGAAATTCGGCAACGCTCCGGCTCGTCGCCACTTGATCCAGCATCTGGCGGGCCTCGAGGAAATAGACGCTGTTTGTGGGAATGGACTGCAACAGCGGCGAAGCCAGGTCAAACTGCTGATGCTGAAAGGCATCCTGGGCCTTGGCCAGATTCTGCTGGGCATCAATTTCATCCTGTACCTGCGCCAGCCGCCGGCTGATGAGCTGTGACTTGGGATAAGTTTCCTGCGCCTTTTCCAAAAGCTTTTTGGCGTCCAGCCAGTTTTTCGCATCAAAGGCGATCTTTGCGTTTTGAATGGATTTGATGACCGCCTCCAGCTCCAGCGCACGGCTGTTGTTGGGAAAATCCCGCAACACCCGGTAGCATAAGTCCTCGGCCTTGTCGTAATTCTCCGCCGCCGCCTCGGTTTCCGCCGTGCCCAGAATGTCGTGGGCTTCAATGGCTTCCTTGGCTTCCGCCAGACCGCGTTTGGCTTCCACACGATTGGGATCCACGCCCAGGGCGGCTTCATATTCGGCCTGCGCCTTGGTAAAATCACCTTGCTGGGCCAGGCTCTGCCCGGCGGCAATGTGCTGCCCGGCCACATCCGGCGGCTGCAGGAATTTGATCAACAAAACCACGACCGCAATCACAACCATGCTGATGAGCGCAACCATCAGGTTCTTGCGCTGCCGCCGCAAATCCGTGCGTTCAAAAACAAGCGTCGAAGCCCCGACCTTGATTTTTGAGCCGTCGACGAGCTGCGATTTCTGGACCTTGACGCCCTCTAAAAATGTTCCGTTGCTGCTCTTCAGGTCAACCAGGTAATATGTCTCGCCTTCCTGAACAATTTCGGCCTGCCGGGTCGAAACCGCATCGTCCACCAGCACCACATTGTTTTCCAGGCTGCGGCCGATGGTCAGCGGACTTTCCCAATCGCGAAAAAGGCCCCCGGCCAGCGGGCCGTCCACCACGCGCAGTTTGACTTGGATGGAGCCGACATCTTTTTTTGCTTTCACCTCCGCTCCGGGCAATTTTTTCCCGGCGTCGGCGGGTGAGGCGACACGCGTCCGGTCATCGTCATCGTCTTCCGCCGTCTGGTCGCAGACAAATCTCAGCAGCGTGCTGCCGATTTCAATTTCGTCTCCGTCTTTCAATTCACGGTCGGTGTTGGCCGCCAGTTTTTCGCCGTTGAGCCGCGTCCCGTTGCGGCTGCCTTCGTCGCGAACCCTGAAGACACTGCCTGCAAGTGAAATCGTGGAGTGATGGCGGGAGGCCA
>Ga0210388_10000242_pt1 | contig 48520 bp, 22 predicted proteins | sample IncBWC19OmetaG_FD_155485 | JGI IMG/M metagenome (GOLD analysis project Ga0210388, IMG submission 155485) | Forest soil microbial communities from Barre Woods Harvard Forest LTER site, Petersham, Massachusetts, United States - Inc-BW-C-19-O ...
CCAGGGTTAGGTTGACAGAGGCATTGGCGAGATTGATGCCGTTGGTCAGGGTCAACGTCGTGCTGCCGTTGATATAAACCGGGGCAACGGGGTTGCTGATGACAAGGCCGGACCAGATCGCGGCGGCGCCGAGCGTGTTCGTGCAATTTGCGGCCGTCGAGACGGTGCTGTTCCAAATCGCAAAATCGGTTCCCGTCGGCGCTGTGCCGCTGACCCAGCTACCACCGGTTTCAAGGTTGCTGGCATTGTTGGTTTTGACCTGATCGGCGCGTACCGACGGACTCAACAATGCGAGGAGAAATAGAAGCACAACGCCGGGCTGTCGGTGTAAAATCTTAAGGCGGTATCCGCAGACGATGGAGTCAATTTTCATTTCGAGACGAATCCAATTTCAAGGAATGCATGAGAAATTTATCCAGTTCTGGATCAAAACCCGGGCCGCCGGGGAAACTGTGGCCGCCATTTGGCGTCATCCAATAGGTGGCGTCGGCCCCGACGACCTGAAGTTTTTCGAAAAGTTCTTTTCCTTCCAGTCCGGGAACAATCGGGTCTTTTTCGCCGTCGCAAATCAGCAATGGAGGAACGTCTTTGCGCACATTGCCGGCCGGACACATTTTGGTGTAAAGCGCCTTGTGCTCGTCCGTGTCGGGGATTATCCCGTGAAAAAGAACGCGGAGATGCGGGCGGGAGTCGTTGGGAATTTTATCATCCGGCGGGCGGAAGGAAATTTTGCCATCGGCGTTTGTGATCGTGTCGTCCGGACTTTCATCCCAAAACCGGACAAAGTCCGCCGGCGGAATATAACTAAAACTTCCGGATACTTTTGCGCTGACACCTTCCAGGCCGGGCGTCGGTCCGCCGTCATCAAAATTTTCCGGCGTCATCGCGACCATGAGGCTCAAATTACCGCCGGCGGAGCCGCCAGTGACGTCAATCCGGTCGGGATCAATGTTGAACCGCCCGGCATTTTTCCGGATAAAACGAATGGCATTGCGACAGTCACGGATGCTTTCGGGAAAGCCGCCTTCACGATTGAGCCGGTAATCGATGGAAAAAACTGCGAGTTGGTGGCGTTTGAACCATTGCCAGCCGGCTACATGCTCCACCTGCGAAGCCTTGCCGCCGCCATAGAACCAGCCTCCGTGAATTTCAACGATGGCAGGCGTCCGCGCCGTTTGACCTTCCGGCAAAAATGCATTCAACGTCAGGTCTTTTCCCGCTACGGTGCTGTAGACAACGTTCGGCCAGGAGTCGTATACTGGTTCGGATGCGAGCAGGGGTGTGCCGATGGCTCGGCCGGCCAGGATGACCAGGCAGAGCAGGTAGTTCTTAGGCATCATGCAGGAGATGGGGGTCGGGCTTGGCGGCGATTGTGTAATCATTCTCGAATTCGGGTACCGTAACTATCCCCGTTTTAGGGGATGTCCCCTGGCAAAGATTTAATCTAACATTTCAACTCATTTCACCTGAAGCGCATTCCGCAGTTACGGCTGTCTTTGGTGGATAGGCGCGAATTCAATTGGATCGCCCCGGTAATTTTTTTTGATCATGAATCTTAATAAGCGACTCCTTCTCGCAGTTGTACTTTTAAATGGCGTCATCGTCGCGCCCGCACAAGTGGAATGGGTGACGCCATCCATCGGCGGGCAAGGTTTCATGCTTGAGCCCACCCGGCCAACCGTATCACTGCCCAACAGCATGGTGCGGGTCTATCCCGTGCGCAAAGACCAGTTGGACGATCAAATCCGGTCCTTTCCGCTAACAATCATTTCTCACCGGCTGGGGGAATTGTTCTGGATCATGCCATCGGATGGCAAACCGGACGCGTGGAATCGCGCGCAAACTTACGATCAAGAAACCGAGACGCCGTACTATTACGCGACGCGGTTCGACGACTCGCTCATCCGGACGGAATTTTCACCGACGGCGCGCTGCGGCGATTTTCGATTCACCTTTCCATCGGGCAAACCGGTCGTTTTGCTGGCCAACCGGCGGGAAGGCGACCTGACGGCCAATGCGGACGGCAGTGTGTCCGGTTATGAACAATTCAGTGGCGAAAGCCGGTTGTCCTCCGATGAAATGCGGGCGTTCGTGTACGGCGAATTCAGCGCGCCGGTGAACGTGGAAAAATCCAATAGCGGCAAAGGCAGCAGGCTGACGGTTTCCGCGGCCGATGCCGGGAAAACTTTGGAGTTCCGATATGGCATCTCGTTCATCAGTGTCGAGCAGGCCAAGACCAATTTGAAGAAGGAAATTTCAAACCGGAATTTTTATTCGATCAAAGACGCGGCGCGGGCGCGCTGGAACGAAGTGCTCGGCCAGATCCAGGTGGAGGGCGGCACGCCGGCACAGAAGCGGGTTTTCTACACGGCGCTTTACCGCTGTTGCGAACGCATGGTGAACATCAGCGAGGACGGCAGGTATTACAGCGCGTTCGACAACCAGGTCCACGAAGATCCGCGGCCATTTTACGTGGACAACTGGCTGTGGGACACCTATCGCGCGCTGGAGCCGTTGCAGACGTTGCTGAACCCGGAAATGGAGGCGGACAAGGCGCAATCGTATGTCCGGATGTATGAACAATCCGGCTGGCTACCGGTGTTCGCCGTGCTTTGGGGGAATCATGAGTGCATGACCGGCAATCATGCCGCGCCGTGGTTTGCAGATTTATGGGCCAAGGAAGTGACCAATTTCGATCTCGCCACCGGTTATGCCGGAGTGAAAAAGAATTCTCTGGAAGGCACGTGGCTGCCGTGGCGGCGCGGGCCGAAAACTTCGCTGGATGATTTCCTGAGCGAGCATGGCTATATGCCCGGGCTCAAGCCCGACGAGGTGGAAACAGACACGAATGTGCATCCGCGGGAGCGCAGGCAGGCGATTTCAGTGACACTGGCGCAAAGTTACGACGATTGGTGCGCGGCGCAGCTCGCGCGTGACCTCGGCAAGGGCGACGATGAACAATTATTTTTGAAAAAGGCCGCCGATTACAAAAATGTGTTTCGTGCTGACAAGGGCCATATGTGGCCGAAGGATGCCGAGGGCAACTGGATCGAGCCATTCGATTCCGGCTGGTCGGGCGGGCAGGGCGGGCGCGATTACACCACGGAAAACAACGGGTACACCTACGACTGGGACGTGCAGCATGATTTGAGCGGGTTGATCGAGCTGATGGGCGGCCGCGCGAACGCCGAGGCAAAGCTGGACCAGCTTTTCCGCGAAGGTTTGGGCCGGAGCAAATATGAATTTTGGGCGAAATTTCCGGATGCCAGCGGATTGGTCGGGCAGTTCTCGATGGGCAACGAGCCGAGCCTGCACATTCCATACATCTACAATTATCTGGGCGTGCCATGGAAAACACAGAAGCACGTGCGCATGTTGATCGACACCTGGTTCACCGATACCACGCTCGGCATGCCCGGCGACGAAGACGGCGGCGGCATGTCCGCCTTTGTGGTTTTTTCGATGATTGGACTTTATCCGGTGACACCCGGTGTTCCGATCTACGATCTGTGCAGCCCGGTATTTGATCGCGTCACGATCAAGCTCCACAACGGCAAAAAATTCACCATCGTTTGTCGCGACAATTCGGCGGACAACAAATACATCCAATCCATCAAATTGGACGGCCACGACCAGACGAAGGTCTGGCTCAAGCACAGCGACATCGTCAACGGTGGCAAATTGGAGCTGCAAATGGGCAACACGCCCAACCAGGAGCTGGGCAGCAAGCTGGAAGATTTGCCGCCGTCCGTCTTGATGTGGGATGGGAAATTGTGATGACGCCTTGTCGGAGCGCGGTCCATTACCCGCAGGGCTATTCAATTTTTTTAGCAGGGTAAATTCCTGTGGCTCACAGTGCCGCGTTCCGGTCACAGTCCACAAAGGTAATGGGAAATCTTTATCAACCTCAACTTCGCGCAAGTCGCTTGAATTTTGCAAGGGAACTCCCACAGCATGAATTATTTGAAATAAAATATCTACCCGCATTGATGCCGTGCAATGCGGGTAGATTAATTTTATAGACTGTCGGCTGATTTGTCGAGGCTGTAATCCGACGGTCGATATCTCAGATGGTACGATCGATCGCCGAATGCAATCTGTCGCCAGAAATCCGTCCGTGCGTCTTGTTGCAGGTCGCTCAGCACGGCTTGGTCAGACCATCATTTATCAAAAATGACAAAGACCAATTTTGCATCTGCCCCAACTACTACCCGCTTTCGGGGATAGCTGTGGCGGCAAGTTTCGTGACATCTTTGGGGATACCAAATGATACGTTTCAAAATTTCTTTCGCCCGCCGGCTTCGGTTCAAATTTGCGCTGATGGCCATCGTTGGCGGAGTTGCGTTCGTCAGCCAGGCGGCGAATCCGATCATCACCAGCATCTACACCGCCGATCCCTCGGCGCGGGTCTGGGCGGACGGGCGGCTCTATCTATATGCCTCACACGACATGGATCCGCCGCGGGGATGTGATTACATGGACCGCTACCATGTCTTTTCCACGGACAACATGGTGGACTGGCGCGATGATGGCGAAATCCTGCGCGCGAGCCAGGTGCCGTGGGGACGGAAAGAAGGCGGTTTCATGTGGGCGCCCGACTGCGCGTATCGGAACGGCACCTATTATTTTTATTTCCCGCATCCCAGCGAAACCCGCTGGAACGACACGTGGAAGATCGGCGTGGCCACGAGTTCCAAGCCGGCCAGCGATTTTAAGGTTACGGGATACATCGACGGCCTCGGTGGTTTTGCCATGATCGACCCGGCGCTGTTCATCGATGAAGACGGCCAGGCGTATATCTATTTTGGCGGCGGTGCTCATTGCGCAGGCGCGAAATTAAAGTCGAACATGACGGAACTCGATGGCGCGGTCCAGCCGATGGCGGGGCTGGAAGATTTCCACGAAGCCACCTGGGTTTTCAAACGCAAAGGGATTTACTATCTGACCTACGCGGACAATCATCAAAAGAACAACGAGATGCGTTACGCCATGAGCACCAATGCGCTTGGTCCCTGGACTTATAAAGGAATTTATCTGGAGCCGACCGATTGCGACACCACGCACGGTTCCGTGGTGGAATACAAGGGACAGTGGTATCAGTTTTACCACAATTGCAGCATCTCCGGCCGCGGCAATTTACGGTCCGTGTGTGTGGATAAATTAAATTTTAATGATGACGGCACCATCCAAATGATTTTGCAGACCAAGGAAGGGCCGCCCGCGGTCGGGCCCGCGTCGATGCCGGGCGCGAATGTGGTGAAGTATGGGGCGGACGTCGTTGTCACGGATGGCGGAGCGCAAGTGGAGGATGACGATGCCGCCAGCGGTGGAAAAAGTGTCCGTCAATTGCACTTGGAAAATGCGTCCATTCAATTCAATCAGCTCGATTCCCGCCACGGCGGACGGGCCAATGTCGCCATCCATTACGCGACCGCCGACAAGGCGAAGCTGAAATTGTTCGTCAACGGGGAGGATTATTCGTTCCTCAACATGCCCGCGACCGGCGGCTGGGATAAATATACCGGCCTGGCGAATCTGACCGTTCCACTCGGTGCGGGCAACACCAACACCATCCGGCTCGTCGGCGGCAACGGCGGGGTCAATGTGGACTACATCATGGTAACTCCGCTCGATTGAATCCGGCCGGACATATCACCAGTGTTAGCCCCCTGAAGAGGTTCGGCTGGTCGTGGTTTGCCATTTTACTGGCAACGCTTTCCACCATCGCGCCAGCGGTGCAGTTTGATCGCGTCTTCGCGCCACAAGACGGCTTGGTGTCTAAATATGAAAAGCCGGCGCGCGATGAAATATGTCTGAACGGCACCTGGCGTTTTCAGGGCGATGAAAACACGGAAGCGCCCGGCGAACAGCCAGCGGTGTCGCAAAATTGGGACACGGTGCCGATCAAAATTCCATCGCCATGGAATGTCAACTCGTTCGAAATGAAAGAGCGCGAATCGGGCGGGGATTTTTGTATGTATCCTTCTTATCCGAAATCGTGGGAAAATTTGAAGGCCGCTTGGATGGAAAAAACGGTGGATGTACCCGGGAATTGGGAGGGCAAGCGGATCATCCTCCATTTTGGCGCGGTGGCCGGCAAATTGACAATTTATGTGAACGGCCGGCGCGCGGGCGAAAGTTTCGATATTTTCTTTGCACAGGATTTTGACGTGACGAAGTGGATGCGGGTTGGTGATACAAATCAAATTCTGGTCAAGGTCATCGCGCCAAAGGTTTTTGATCAACCGGGACATTACGGCCGCCGCGAATACCTTTCCGGTTCATTTTGGGGCACGCACATCGCCGGCATCTGGCAGGACGTTTTTTTGGTGGCGGACCCGAACGTGTCCGTCAGCGACGTTTTTGTGCAACCGTTGGTGGATCGCGATGAACTGCGGGTCGAAGCGGAAATCACCAACTCCACGGCGGAGCCGGTGGTGGCGGATTTATCCGGCGAGGTGCGTGAATGGTTGAATGAAGCCGGGCCGTCGGTTTTGGATGCGCCGGAAGTGAAATGGAAACTGGCGGACCAAACCGCCCTGCAATTTTCCGCGCACAGAGTGACACTCGCGCCCGGCGAATCGCAAAAAATCGTCCTCACGGCCAAAGTGGATGGCGTTTTGAAATTGTGGGATCCGGATTTGCCTAATCTTTATGGCATGGTTCTCAAGTTGTCTGAAAATGGAACGGTTGTTGATTTGAAATACCAGCGGTTCGGCTGGCGGCAGTTCTCCATCGAGGGAAATAAATTTTGCCTGAACGGCAAACCCATCACGCTGCACGGTGACTCGTGGCATTTCATGGGTGTGCCGCAGATGACCCGACGTTATGCGTATGCGTGGTATCATTTGCTCAAGGACGCGGGCGCGAATGCCGTCCGGCTGCACGCGTCGGTCTATCCGTCGTTTTATCAGGACCTGGCCGATGAAACGGGAATCATGATTTTGGATGAAAGCGCGATCTGGGCGAGCGACGGCGGCCCAAAGGCCGACAGCGATCTGTTTTGGCAAAACTGCCGGACGCATGTCGCCGAACTTGTCACCCGCGACCGCAATCATCCGTCGGTATTTGGCTGGAGCATTTGCAACGAGATCCTGCCGGTGCTGCGCAATGTCTGGCACGCGCCGACCAACATAATTGATCATTGTTTCGACGAGATGGTGGCGTGGAAGAACATTTGCCTGACCAACGATCCGACGCGCGCGTGGATTTCCGGCGACGGCGAATGGGATGCCGATGGCCGGTTGCCTGTCATCAACATCCACTATGGCGGCGATGCCGACATGGAGCGGGCGGAAGAATCCGGCAAGCCATGGGCGGTGGGCGAGACGAGCATGGCCTACTACGGCACGCCCAAACAGGTTTCAAAATTCAACGGCAACCGCGCTTATGAATCCGATCTGGGCCGCATGGAGGGGTTGGCCGATGAATGTTATGACCTGTTGCGCGCGCAGCAAAAATACGGGGCTTCTTATCAAAGTGTTTTCAACATCGTCTGGTATGCCGTCCAACCGTTGCCGTTGGGCAAGAGTGATTTGAGCCAGCCGCCAGCCGCCAGCGAGGGGATTTTCTTTCCACAGTTCCGCGAGGGCATCCCCGGGATGCAACCGGAACGGCTCGGCCCTTACACGACAACCTTGAATCCCGGTTACGATCCCGCACTGCCGTTGTATCGTCCATGGCCGATGTTTGATGCCATCCGCGCTGCCAATTTGAATCGCGATGGTTCGCGGTGGACAAATCTTCCGGCGCCCGGTCTGGCCAAGTCATCATCGCCGGCGGCTGAACCGACGAATGCCATTTATTTCCTGCCGGGGAACGGCGCGCACCTGGCCGGGAATCTTGCCTTGGCGGGCGTCAGGGCTTTGGCGTATTCCGGCACAGCCAACTTTCTGCTGGTGGACGGCGGGATGGATGCCAATAAGGGGGCGATGCAGTCTTTGAAAAGCGCCGTGGACGATGTGCTGGCGCGTGGCGGGACCGTATGGGTTTGGGATATCAATCCCTCAGGCGCGGAGGTCGTGAGCAAATGGTTTGGCGAAGATATCCAAGCCGTGCCGCGGGTTGCTTCCTCGTTTGTGGTCAAACCAGACCATGCGCTGGTGTCGGGCATCGACAATGCCAGCCTTTATTTTTCCGAGGACGACGATTGGCGGCAAATGACGTTTGGTCTGGGCGGAAAATTTTTGGACAAGGCGAACATTGACGTAGAAGCGTGCCCGGCGGACTGGCATAAATGGAATTACCAGGGCGAGCCGGTCAAGACGGCGGCGCTGTTCCGGTCCGAAGCCGAGGACGCTGCGCCGCGCGCGGCCATCGCGGAGTTTCCATCGCACCATGGCCGGGTGATTCTCTGTAATCTTGAATCGCGGGTGAGTTCGACCCGCAAAGCGGAAGTGCTGGCACAACTTTTCCGCAACGAAGGCATTGAAACCGAAAAAACGGCGGCGCGTTCGGAGTTCATCAGTTTCAACGGCCGGCTCATGCGGGCGCTGGTGTGCGGCAGTTTCCCGTTTGCGGAAACCAATAATCCTTACTCGCACCGGATGCCGGCGGGCGACTTCAGGCCCGGCGCAGTTCTGGAAGGGCAAAAATGGACTTTGGTGAACGCGAACAAAAATGGCGTCTTCGATTTTCGGAGCGGCTTGGTGAGCGGTCCGACCGAGAACGCCACGGCCTATGTGGCGGTCTGGATCAAGTCGCCGAAGCCGCTGAATGATCTGTTGGCCGAACCGGATCTGCCGAAACTTTCCTTCACCTATGGCAGTGATGACGGTTGCGAAACCTGGCTTAACGGCGAATTGCTGGCGACACATGATCGTCATGGTCCGCTTGACCCGGAAATGTTTTCGCAAAATCCGCTGTTGCTCAAGCTGGGCTGGAATCCGCTGGTGGTCAAAGTTGTTCAATATGGCGGCGGATGGCAGTTTACAGGAAAGTTTGGTTGTTCGGATATGGGCTTCCTTTCAAAACTAGAATTTGCGGCGAAGAAGCCGGATGCGGAATAGAGCATTTGAAAAAACTATAGTCGTGGTGATGGCCACGCGTTCTCCCTCACCCTGACCCTCTCCCGCTGGGAGAGGGGACAGCCATGTTTGTTTTTCTTGGTTCGAGTGCGGCGCGCTCCAATCCAGCCGCAGTTTGCGTATGTGGCGGGAGCGTTTCTCCCTCTCCCAGCGGGAGAGGGCCGGGGTAAGGGAGGAAATGAACGGAAACCAACGGTTACCAATTTTCTTAAACCGTTCTAATAATTTTGAAGCGCTGCGCTTGCGCTTCCCCGATTTCGGGGAGTATACAAAAGTGGCGCGCTCCCTATAGTTGGTACGACTCTCCCGGTTACGCAGGAACCAAACGCCACAACTATGTTCGATCCAATCGTTATATCTTCAGATGCACGGTTTCAACGGGCAAAGCCGCCGGTAACGGGTGCCGCGTTCACGCTCATCGAACTGTTGGTGGTCATTGCCATCATCGCCATTCTGGCCGCGATGCTGCTGCCGGCGCTAAGCAAGGCCAAGGATCGGGCGTTGGGCATATCTTGCCTTAGCAACACCAAGCAAATTGGCTATGGCGTGATACTGTATGCCGGTGACTATCAGGATGTATTTCCCCTGACGCCGGGAGTTAGCTGGCAGGCTGGTCCCTATGTGAATTCACGCGGGCTGCCCTGTGGCGGCGAATGGCTTCTTTCGGATCAGGTAACCCCGAATACGCCGGCGCCCATGATAGCCAATTACCTAAAAAATAACCTTACCTGGGTTTGCCCCAAGCGGCAGCGAGGTATTACCTATACGTCCGCGCCCGGAAATTTTGATCCCAGCATCACCGGCTTTCTTTCCTACAACTTCAATGAATTGGGTATCTTTGGCGTTCCCGTTTCACCCGGCTCCTATCAAAACAAGCCGTTCAAAATCGCGACCGCCACCCGGCCGACCGATATCGTGCTGAGCACGGATTCGAGCGGATCGACCGACCCGGCCAATTGCTCAGCCGGCACCTTGATGGGCGATGCAGCGTGGCTGGACATCGTCTGGGCGGCGGACCCGATCATAGCCAAGGGAGCCCGGTTGGTGGAGGCGTATGACAAGCACAACAAGCGGGTGAATATCATTTATGCGGACGGTCATTCCGCGCCGTCACTGCCGAGCGCGCTGACGTGGGGGCAGTTTTACGGAATATTTTCCGGCACCCTGGGTAACGGATATTCGGCACCGGCAGCGATTAGCACCCCGATGTTCGACAACAAGGAATGGAGCAGCCAGCCGGAGTAAAGCCGTTAACATTTTTTTAAATATGTAGTGATGGCCGCGCGCTCTCCCTCACCCTGACCCTCTCCCGCTAGGAGAGGGAATAGCCATGGTTGTTTTTATTTCTTCGAATGCTCCGGGCTCCATCCAGCCGCCGGTTTTTGTATGCCAGCTATTGCTGGAGGCGGTAGAAAGCCTGGGCGGAGGAACTGACGGTGTTCGTGACGGTCCAGCGGTTGGTGGCGAAGTAGGGGGTGTTGGTCAGCGGGCTCCAGACGGGCGAGGAGAGGCTGGGGGACGAGCACAGGTTGAAAGCGCCCATGCTGTTCGTCCAGGTGAGCGTGATGTTTTGCCCGACGGAGGCGAGCAGTAATTTGATCGGCGACACCACAAAGGGAGTTTGCGTCACCAAGGTGTTGATGCCGAAATTGCCCCACTGGTTGACGGGATTGCCGGTGTTGACGAGGGAATTGGTGACGCCGGTCCAGGCGTAGCAGCCGATGATCTCCGAAAGCTTTCCCGGGACACCGTTGCTGGTGGAGTTGAAGGGAATCACATAAGACGACGAGATGTTTCCTTCCCAGCCGTTGTTGATGAAATGGGCCACGCCGCCGTCAACGCGGGAGCCGAAGGTGCTCAAGTAACCGGCGTGCGTGAGTTCAAAGCCCACGTCGCCGCCCTGGATGACATAGTCCCACGCGCGCGCGCCCCAGAGCGGCGCGTTGAAGAAACGGGCCTTGCCCTGGAAATTGGTCGTGCTGATGACGCCGTAGCCGGTCAGAGGATAATTGGTGGTGCCATAACTCGTGCTGGTGACCATCCATTCGGGATTAACGATGTTGACCAGGGTGTTGGACGCGGACTCGAAGCGAAAACATTCGATGGAACCATCGCACATGGTCAGGATGCCGTTGATGCGCGGGCCGCTGCCGTTTTGCGTGAGGCAGTGCATGAAGGTGTGCGAGAAAATCTCAAAATTTTTCACCATCAGTTCGCTGCAATCACCGAGCAGAAACCACTCCGAATTGTACTGCACATAGTTCTCCACGGGCGTTTCCCAGGAGGAAGCGTAGATGCTGGCCGAACCGGAATTTTCGCCCCAGTAACTCGAGTTGGCCATGCAATGCACGATGGAGCCGCAGGAGCCGTTGCCGATGATGAATCCATTTTGCAAAGCCCAGCCGTTCACATCATAAAAAAGATGGTTCGTGCAGGTGTAGGTGTTCAGGTCCACATACCAATAGGCGTTGGGGCATTCGATGCCGTAGGCGTAGATATTTGGCCCGCGGCCCTGGATGGTCGGAGGGTAGAGCGTGATGTTCGTGGTCTGCAGTTCGTAGCTGAGCGACAGGCCGACGACGCCGGCGTTCGCTTCCAGCGCGATAGCCGGCGGCCCGTTCGTGGTGCCGATGCCGCCGTAGGGCTGGAGCATCGTGACATCGAATTGCCCGTTGTACAACGAGGCCGGATGGCGCGAAGGAAACGAGCCGCGCAACTCCACGCCGCCGGGGATGTCCAGCGTGGTCGTCAATCTGTATTCGCCGGGCGGCAAATAAACAATGCCGCCGCCGTTCGCACCCGCGATATTCAACGCAGACTGAATCGCCGCCGTATCGTCGTTTGTGCCGTCACCGACGGCGTTGGTGGCAAAAAACAGGTCCAATTTCGCCGGACGGCGCGTGGCCAGATCGGTTTGAATATCCGCCCAATTCACGTGCGGAAATGCATTCGTGATCGAACGCCGGCCGTCGATCACCAGCCGACGCGCATCGGCGGCGTTGCTGATTTTTTGAGTGGGAGTGAAGGTGCAGCCGGTGAACGCGGCGTAGATGGCGCCGGAGGCCATCGCGCAATGGTTGCTGGTCGCGAGCACGGTAAAACTGGAGTTGACGAAGTTGGCGATGCCGCCGTCCACCTGGACGGTTCCGGTGACATTGCAATCCTGGAATTGCATCGTCGAGGAATTGCCGCCGGTCTGGTGGATGGCCCGGCCGTGGTGGCCGGTGATCTGGCAGGTGTGAAAGTAAGCCGAGGCATCGAGATTCGTGGAGCGTTCCACGGCCACGTCGCCGTCCAGCGTGAAGTACGTGAACTCCTCGCCGGTGTTGCCGCCGCCGGAGCCATCGAGATAGGCCGTGGCGCAATTGCTGATGTAGCCGCCGTAAAACGAAACGTCCGGCGAGCCGTTGACGCTGACCAGCGCATCGAACCCGATGTTGTAGCCGCTGATCTGGACATCCATGCAGTTTTCGCCGTCGCAGCGGTACAAGTGTTCGGCCATGCCGTTGGCGCGCATCCAGGTCGCGTGCGGTCCGCCGATGGCGGGCGCGCCGGGCAGTTGCGATTCGGGCCAGAAGTCCGGCGAGAAGCGGACGTTTTCCTGATGGCTGATGTCGTATTCCGCGTCCACCTGGATGCCGATGTAGAGCGGCGAACCAAAGACATCCGAGATGACGTGCTTGGCGCAGTTATAGGTCTGGATGCCTTGATAGGAATTGATCAAGGCCACGTCCTGAACCACCCCATCGTCATAGGGAATGTAGATCGTGAAAGGATACGGCGTGATGGCGGACGGGTTTTGATTCGGATACCAGATGGAAACGCCTTTCAACGCGCCGCCGTTGATGGTGACGAACGGCGTACCGTTGCTCTGACCGGCACCGGCATAGATCTTGAAAAGCGTTCCGATGACACCATTGTTGGTTTGCGACCAATCGGTCCAGTCGCCCTGCACCGTCACTCCGGCGGGAATGGTGATGCTATTGGAAAACACATAGGTCGCCGCCGGCACAAACAGCACGCCGCCGCCGCGGCCGCCGGGGTTGTACACCGCATTGAGTGCGTTTTGGAACGCGACGCTGTCATCGGTCACGCCATCGCCCACCGCGCCGTATTGTTGCGGGGTGGCGACGGCCACCACGATCTGGTTGGTATTGAGCGGCGGCACGATCACCGTGGGGCCGGAAAAATAGATGACGCTGACCGTTTTTCCCGACGGGTCGTCCACAATGCCGGCGCCGGCGGGCAAATTACCGTCGAGAAACCGCCCGGAACCGTTGCGCGTGCCGGTGTATTGAAGCAGGATCGTCGTGCCCTGCACCGGGTTGGTCACACTCACATGAACGTCGCCGTTCAAATTCAAATTTCCATTCACCGAGATGATCGGCGTGGAGGAATTGGTGGCTTCATTGGAGAGGTTAAAGGCGAGTTGCGGGCCGCTGCCGCCGAAGGTGAAACCATTCATGGGCAAGGTCGTTCCTGGTGTGCCGGCATTCACTGACAATGTCCCGCCGATATTGGTGTAAAGCATCGTCGCCATCGTTCCGGTGGTGACGGCGAGCGTGCCGTTACTGATGGTGGTTCCACCGCTGTAAGTGTTGTTTGGCGAGGCCAAAGTCACGGTGCCGCTGCCCAGCACGGTCAGCGAGGAGGAAAGGGAATTATCTTCCAGTGAAGCGTTGATGACGAGGCCCGGCAAATAGCTGCTGTTGTTGAGCAGCGTCAGGTTGCCGCCGGTGGTGCCGGCAACCAAAACGCCATTGCCGGGCGCGGTGCCGATCGCCAGCGACTGCGAACCGGCGTTGACGGAAATCTGGTTCAATTGAAACGTCTTGCCCGTGGTGTCCACCGTGGCGGGCGTGGTGGTGTTTTGTTGCAGGCTGTTGATCACGGTTGGATTCAAGGCGAGTTGAATATTGCCGCCGCTGCCGGTGCTATTGATGCGCACGTTGCCAGCCGGGGCGTTGGTGATGGTGGAGCCGAGCGCGGCAATGTCCGTGTAGGTCACGGCGGAGTGGAGTCCGTTTACGGAATCGTAGGCGGCTGGACCGCCATTAACCGTGATCCAACTGCCCAGTGTTGGCGGTGATATGAAGTAGACTTTGTTTTGGCTGGTGCCGGCGCTGCTCATCTGGAAATCGACCGAGCCGCCGTTGTCCGTCATGGCGGTGAAGATCAGGGCTGAAGTCTGGCCGTTGGTCGCAGGAAAAACTGAAACCACGTTGATGCCGGAGTTGATGATCAAAGGTCCGGCTGTTTCGCTGAAGCTCGCGGTGCTTCCGTCGTTTAGGAATTGAAACGCCCCGCCGTTCAAGGTGATGGCAGAGGAATTGTTCAGCCGGTTGGTTTGATTTGCGCTGGCGCTGTTCAGCAGGGCAAGAGTGGCATTGTTGGTGATATTAATTCCGCTGGTTCCCACAAGGCCGCCGTTGCCATTTATCAGGACGGTTCCGCCATCAATCTCGGTGAAGCCGCTGAAAGTGTTGGTTCCCGTTAACGTCAAGGTTCCGCCGCCAGTCTTTCTGAAGCCGCCGGAGCCGCTCAAGGCGCCGACGATGGCCATGTTAACAGAATTACCGTTGTTATCCGCTGCTTGAAAAGTGATGTTACCATTGACGTTGGTCAGGTTCATCGACGCGTTGCATGCGGGCGACCAATTGGCGATGGCGGCGATGGTGCCGCCGGAAACATTGAAGGCGTAATTTGCGCCGGTGACCTTGGGAATATTGATGTTCGAACTATCCAGAAACAGGGTGCCGCCGGTGATGTTGATCTGATTGGTTGGATTCGAAGAAAATGTTCCACTGGAGGAACCGATTTGAATTCCCTTGGCCGTCACCTGTCCGCCGGACAAATTGAATATAGCCGAGGCTGAACTGCCGTAAGACATCGCTCCGGCCATCAATGTGATGGTGTTGAGGCTCAACGTGCTTACGCCCGGTGCGCCGCCTGGGCCGGTGCCCACATTCAACGTGCCGCTGGACATGTTCAGCGTTGCCTGGCTGCCGGAATCCGGAATCAACAAGACCCGCCCTGAGCTGCCGCTGCTCAGAGTGCTGACCAGGCCGCCGGTCTGCACATTGAGCGTGCCCGGCGCGCCGCGCGAAATCTGGAGGTTCGCGTTGGGGTCCGCATTGAGGCTCGCGTTCACGGTGAATTGTCCGCCGTTGCCGACATTGACGATGCCATCGCTGCCCGGCGCGCCGGTGACAGGGCGTCCGATGTCAAAGCGGCTGCCGGCATTGATGGTCGCGGCACCGCTGATGTTTAAGGTGGCGCCGCACAAATCAAAGGTGGCGGGAAATTGAGAGCCGTTGTTGCCGCCCCAAAGGCCGTTGGTCGCATAGACCGTGCTGGCGGCCGCGCCGGAGCCCTTGAAAAGGGGAGTTCCATTGCCGGCGGAACCCTTGGAAAAAACCAGCATGCTGTTCGATCCGAGGAAAATATCCGAGCCGTTGACGTCCTGCCACGGAACGTCCATGCGGGCGGTCACATTGGTGCCGATCCAAAGCCCCTTCGATGCGCTGCCGATGCCGCCCGAGGGTGCGGTCCACGACACCTGTCCGGCATTGGTGCCGTCAACGGTGATGGTGTAGCTCCCGGGATTGGTGAGGGTCACCGAGTTGGGCTGCACCAGGGCGGAGTTGTTTGTCACAAAATAGGCCCCGGTCGTGCCGGTGCCGGTGCCGAAGACGGCGTCGTTGGCGTCGGCCCAATTTTGATTCGCGCTGCCGTTCCACCAGTGTCCCGTGGCTTCCCAATAGCCGCCGCCATCGGAGGGATTTGGCGTGGTCGAGCCGTTGCTATCCCAGATCAAGGTAACGGCTTGAGCATCGAAGGCGGAACAGGCCATCGCGAGGGAAATCAGGCAGGGGAACAATCGGAGGTGAACCGAGGGCAATAAATGCATAATCGTGGTGGCTATCCGGTAATATTGCATCATCGGCGTGAAGCGGGCATTCCCCGTTTTCGGGGATGGCCGGGGGAAGTAGCATGGGTGCTCAATTGCCAGCCGCATGATGTGCCGGTGTTGGTGGCGGCGCGTCCGCTTAAGCCGTTTGGTAATCCTCAGCCAAATAGCGTCAATATTTCGCCACTCTGGAAATTCAGGAATTGGCCAAAGACCGGATATGGCTGTTCAAGGTGACTAACGCTTTAACCCAGCATTGGCAAAAGAAAACCTTGCAAGAAACCTCTCAATACCACCAACTGTACATACATAATACGATCTATTGAGAATATCTGAGGTTGCATATGCTTGATAAATGGGATTTCCAAAACGAGGTTGAGAATTCGACTACGCAGCAGATTAACCGGCAAAAGTCAGCGCGGAATCTTGAGATAATACAATTTGACCCATCAGAGCCACGTGGTGTCTTTTTTGACACCAAGCGCAACTCAAAAAACACAGCAACATTGTGTGAATGCGATTGCAAGGATTTCAATTTCGCTGGCCAAAATCGGCGTAATAGTTTTAAGCCATGTATGCACATCTACAGGCTCGCGATAGAGCTTGGTCTCCTTGAGGCTAAATACTTGGACCGCGACGCCAGACATAGTTTGGCCGGATTCCTATCAAAAGAAGAAACGCTGAAACTTCAAGGCCTTTCAGAAGACCCATCACAATGGGGTGGGTGGGCATCGGCAATTCACGCATCAGGCATTCAACGCAACCGTCAATACCGGGCATATTTGATTTACTATGAGGAAAAAGGCGTCACAGAAACGACTTCAAGCGGTTGGACGGTTCATGAGTATGAAGTCGCGCTCAACCGCTGTGAGTGTGGAGATTTTCTTGACCGTCGACTACCTTGTAAACACATTTACGCGGCTGCACTTGGTTCGAAAATTGAGCTTCCTTTTAAATTTTCTGATTACGATAAGGCAAAAAAACAAGGTTTAGATATTGTGTTTGAATTTCCCGCAGCCCCATAGGCCCGTGATGTGCGTTTTTCGTATTCCTTAAGCGAGGGAATTTTTACAAATGCCTTCTTAGCTCACGCCCGATGAACCGCTTTGCTGTTATGGCCTAAGTTCTCCATCGCAAACCGTTCCGGCATTCCTGCGGTCTTTGCCCGTTCTGCCACGCATACCGGTAGCTATGCAAAGAAACGCCTTTGATGTTCAGCAATCTGAATGAGGCAAATGCCGCACAAAAATGGAAGCTGTATTGGCGGTTCAAACCACATAAACAAGGTATACAATTAATGTTGACAAATGTAAACTGTGACATCATATTATTTGTCGGTGCGGTGAGCCTAAAAAGCCGCAGAGTGGAGCTTTTTAGTGTTTGTTCTTTGACATAGCCACGAAGTGGCGAGTGACGTGTCCGCCTTCGCCAAGGCTACGGCGTGACAAGTGATGAGTTCGGATGGTCATGGCGCAAGGCGTTCTTTGCGACCTCGACTGCGCTCGGTCGCGGACGTCCCGCATGCGGGAGGCCATCCCTACCGCCGGCGAGACCGGTCTTACCAGGTCCGAGCCGGCACCAACCTGGTGCTGGGCAGTGGGTGAGGTTTATCCGACCAAATCCGACCAAAAAAGGTTTCAGGTTAAAGGGTTCAGGGTTCCAAAAAAGCTCGAAATCGGGCTGAATCAAGGTAAATCAAACCAAAAAGCTGAGGATGAGAGTGATTCCCTGAATCCGAGTAAATCCAACCAAATCCGACCAAAATTGTGATGAGTGATGGGTTGCGAGTGGGTTATTCCGAAGACTCTTTTCGAGCCGCCATTGTTTCCTTGGTCGGCGGGGAAAGGATGCCGTTGTCAACCTGTGCTGTCAGCGGAATTTGGCCGCGAATCAACTTTGTGCCTTTGCCGACCAGCTTCAAATAAAAGTCACTCGGCAATCCTTCAAAAGTGACAAATTGGGATTCATGCCCCAAGGGAACTTCATTTAAACACTTAAATATGGCCGTGCCTTCGTCCACTTCATCAAACATCGCCACGTAGGCCATCGAGATGCCGGCGCGCCTAACCGAGCAAAACTGTGACCAAAGAAATTGACCGCGCAGACGCGGAATTTGGTTGGGAGGATCGCCATACATGTTGTGCCAGCTAAAGCCCGGAAACACGACGGGCATGTAATCGAGTTTATGTGCCTGACACCAAGAGGTGTCGGCCTCGAGCATCGTGTCCGCGTATGTTTTGGCTCCGTTCAGGTCCGCATATCGGCCCACGGTCCACGGGCTGACGATGTCCGCCATCCTGATAATTTTAAGCAATTGCGGGTCGCTCACGGCATCGCCATTTAATTCGCGCCAATGGGCCGGAACACCCACCATGACGGTGCAACCTCCGGCATCGGGATCGTTTTTGAAGAACTCGATCAGTTGCCGGCATTCTTCCAATGTATAATCCCGGTGATCATTGAAGCCAATTCCCCAAATGGCGACGACCGGCTTTTGGTGATGAAATAGATAAGTCCGGTCTTTGCTGATGCCCATCTGGTTTCTTAGGTGGCACCAATCGTCCATGACCTGTGACATATGCCCGCGGGGCAGTCCGGACAGGTCATACATGACGGCATAGGTGCGACCGTAGGTTTCCGCGCCTTCGCGACAATTGGCCAGAACCGTGTTGTTGCGGTCCAGACTTCTGGCCCCCGTCAGGCCGACGGCGAAGCGCTGAACAAACACGCCGTCGATGCCGTATTCCTGCATCCAGCGGAAATGCCGGAGCACGGTCGGTTTGACATATGAGCTAAAAACCTCGGCGGGGTGTCCATCGGGCAGATTAAAACCGGTTGGAAATCGTTCTGTCGGAGAAAGCTCCGAAGTGTCCGGCCACAAATCCACCTTGGCATTGCCATCGGTCAATGGGCCGCGCGACTTTGTCCAATGGCGCCAGTCATTTTCCGGGCTGCCGTCTCCGGGAGTGCCGAACCAGCCTTGATAGCCGCACATCACCTTGCCGTAAAGCGTCGAGCGATCCACCGCCGGACCGTTCGTCACCGCCAAGCTCGTTTCCAGCGGACTGGCCGCGTGGTTGGTACCCGGACTTAAATCTTGTCCATCGGCAGCGACAGCAAAGAACAATAACGTAATTAAAAAAAACTGTTTCACTCTTACAAATGTAATCAACTGAGACGTCTGCCTTGGGCGTATTGGCAGAAATCCCCTTTTATGAAGAAGTATTTTATGCAAATCCTAAAGTCCCAACCATCCCCGAAAGCGGGGGTGTACGGCCGGGGCTTGTGCGCCTAAAATTGGTGGATACACTTTGATCAACTACCGATGCACCTGGCCAAAATTGCTGGTCGCCGTCTGGCGATTTACTCCGCCACCTTCTTGTTGGGTTTGTCATTAGTTCCAGCATTTTCTGCAACAACGACGAGCAGGGTGATTCAATCGCCTGCTGACTGGCCGGGAGAATGGTCGCTCGTCGGACGGACGCATTTCCAAGCCGAATCCAATTCGGCGACAATCGAAGGTGGTTATGCGGTCTGCGACCAGAAACTGGACGACGCGGAAATTTCCTTCCAAGCCCGAACGCCTGTGGGCGTGGAACAGGTGCAGATCTGGGCGGGCTTTCGCTTTCGCGACCGCGACAGCCGGTACGTTTTCGCATTGCGCGGCGGAAATGACAACGACCTTTACCTTGCGCGTTATGCGCCTGATGGCGGGATGGAGTTTCTTGGCATCGCTCCGCTGGATTTCAAGCCGGTGCCCGGCATCTGGTATGGCCTGCGGGTCGTGATCCTGGGAAACCGGATTCAAATCTTTTTAAATGACGAAAAGCTGCCACGGCTCAATATCAAAGACCGGCATCCGCTGTGGAATACCGGGAGCATTTTATTGGGCGGCGGCTGGCTGCCGGCCGAGTTTTCCGGTTTGCGTGTGAAGGCTTTGGACGAGCAGGACAAAAAAGCCTGTCGCGCAATCGGCGACGAGCATTGGTTGCCTCCGGCTGCGGACAAGGAAAGTTTGCGCAAACAAGCACGCTCCGAATATTCGCCCGGGACAATTCCAAGTCCGACCTCGCCGCGCGAGGAGGTTTCGCTGGATGGAAACTGGCTGTTCATGCCGGACTACCAACTCTCTGCCGGCGAGTTGCCGGTTCAATCAGACTACGACGATCAAGCATGGCACGTCATGCAGGTACCGTCGTTCTGGACGCCGGCATTGTCCTGGTTGCACGGCGAAAAGGGTTTTCCCGATCTGGACGAATTTTCAAAGACCAAGGGCGTGGCGGAAAGCCTATACGTCCAGCGGATCAAAAAGTGTGATTCCTATACCTTTGATTGGCGCAAAACCGACGCCGCCTGGTATCGGCATTATCTGGATTTTCCGGCGGACATCGGCGACCGGCATTTCGAGCTGACCTTCAACGCCATCGCCAAAGTGTCCAAGGTATGGGTCAACGGGATTGAAGTCGGGGGACATACCGGCATGTTCGGTCCGGTAAAATGCGACATCACCAAAGCCATCCGGCCGGGGCGCAACATGGTCGTCGTCCATGTCATCGGCCGGCCGGCTTCAGAAAATCAAGCAGCCGATAAAGTCGAAAGCGTGGCGGTGACGGTAGAAGTGACCTCGTCCATGCTCCATTCCTTGCCGCACGGAATGTTTCAGGAGGACACGGCGGGCATCTGGCAGCCGGTCACGCTCGTCGAGACGGCGCCGGTTCATGTTTCCGATTGCTTCGTCAATCCGGGACTGCATGGCGCGCACATGGATTTTGAAATAGCGAACAACGGATCGCAGCCGGCAACGGCCAGGTTGGATTATTCCATCTCCTCCGTTCCAAACGGTGAAATCCTTTGCTCCAATTCGGTTAGCAGCGAAATCAACGTTGAAGCCGCGACGACCCACCATCTGAAGCTGACGACGCCTTTGGTGAATCCGAAGCTTTGGTCCCCGGCCGAGCCGAACCTTTATAATCTCGAGACTACGTTGAGTGTGGGCAACAAGGTGGTTGACGTTTATCACACGCGTTTTGGTTTCAGAACCTTTACCGTGGATGGCAGCCGGTTTTTATTGAACGGCCGGCCTTTCTGGTTGCGCGGCGCCAATCCCTTTCCCAACACCCTGATGCCGAATGACGGGGAACTGGCCCGCGATTTCATGCGAAAGGCGCGTGAAGGCAATGTGAGCGTGACCCGCTCACATATCGTGCCTTTCACCACGACGTGGCTGGATGCGGCCGACGAAACGGGCATGGGAGTGTCATTTGAAGGCACCTGGCCATGGTTGATGTTGGAAGGCGAGCCGCCGGATAAAGAGCTGATAAATATCTGGCGCGATGAATTTATCTCGTTGATGCGGGAATACCGGAATCACCCGAGCATTCTACTTTGGACGGTCAACAACGAGATGAAATTCGAGCAGTTCGACGAAGATAATCCGGAGCGGCTGAAGAACAAGTGGGGGATACTCGACGAAACCATCAAGGCCATGCGCGCAACCGATCCCACGCGTCCGGTGGTGCCAGACTCATCCTATGTGCGACAGGAAACACAAAAGGGTTATGAATCAGTGGTCAAACCCAAAAATCTGGATGATGGAGATGTGGACGATCTCCACCGTTACTTCGGTTGGTATAACGAGTCGTTTTTTCATTACTACGACGGCCAGTTAAATAAATACAATACGCCGGGCAGACCGCTGATCAGCCAGGAAATGTCCACCGGGTATCCGAATAATGACGACGGCCATCCGGCGCGCTTCTACCTTTTCAAACATTACACACCGCAGGCTCTTGTCGGTGATGACGCGTATGAGAATGCGGATCCGGCCATTTTCCTGAACCGGCAGGCGTTTATGACCAAGGAACTGGCCGAAACGCTACGTCGGACCAGTCATGAAAGCGCCGCCGGTATTCTCTATTTTTCATATTTCACCTGGTTCCAATCTCCCTGGTCAGCCAGCCGTATGAAGCCATGGCCTGCCTATTACGCTTTGCAGTCAGCCTTGCAACCGGTTCTGGCCAGCGCCGAGTTGTTTGATCGGCATTTCTATTCCGACACGAACTTTCACGCGCGGGTATGTATCGTAAACGATTCGGAAACCTACCAGGCGATTCCATCTGGAAGCCATCTAATTTGGGAGTTTCAATATGACGGCCAGGTTTTGTCCCAAGGAAAGGTTGAGGCGCCCGAGGTGAATTATTATGAGAATGGCTGGCTGGATGTGGATTTCAAAACACCTCGTAATTTACCTGCGCCGCGGACGGACGGGCAGTTGGTCCTGAAATTGGAGTCGGCCGGAAAAATCATTTCCGAAAACCGCTACGACGTGGTGATCGCAACCCCTGACTGGTCAAGGGGTGAACCGGCGACAGCAGCAACACTCTCATTGTGGAATCCCGGCAAGCATCCAGTTGACGGTTTATCCGGGCTGGCAGTGACCGGCGTGGATTCGGTTGCGGCTGTGAATCCGGAAAGTTTGTTGATTGTCGGAAACTTGAACCAGATCCAGTTGTCGCCGGCTGAAATGGAACAACTGACAAATTTCGTATGCCGGGGCGGCTCAGTTCTCATGCTGCATCCCGGCATGGCTTTGCCGGAACTGTTTCCCGAGCAGGTAAAGTTGTTTAGAGCAAGGGCAGGGGAGATTGTCACGATGCACATGCCTGAATCGCCTGTATTTTCCGGGATCGAGCCGCTCGATACCGCTTGGTTTGACCGGGGTGGAAGAAATCTGCCGGCAGCCTGCGCCGGCGTTTATGAAATTGTTTCCGGTCGCGCTGACATCTCTGCCTTGGCCGATCAATGTGACTTTCACGGCTACCTGAAGACACCGTCCGAAATCACAAAGTACAGTGGCGCTCCGTTGGTTGAGTTGCAGATCGGCAAAGGGCGTTTGATTGCCAGCGAACTGAATCTCGAAGCCGGTAGGAGCGATCCCATCGCCCGCCGCCTGTTGATGAACCTGATCCATTATTTGCAGCCATAATCTGAAGATCATTATGAAATCACGTTTTGCACTTTTGGCGCTTCTTCCGATTTGTTTCTCCGCGGCGGCGGAACAAAATGTCCTGGACGAATTCGTTGTGCCGAATGACGTGGCCTGGTCGACTCTTGGGACCAACGAAAACGATTCCATGCCGGTCGGCAATGGAGACATCGCCGCCAATATTTGGACGGAACAGAACGGTGACCTTGTCCTGCTCCTCGCCAAGTCGGATGCTTGGACGGAGGTCGGAAAACTGGTGAAGCTTGGCCGCGTACGGGTTCATCTGGAATCGAATCCGTTCGCCGGTACTGCCAGCTTTTCTCAGGTGCTGGAGTTAAAAAATGGTTCGGTGGAAATCAAGACTGGTGCGAACAGTCTGCGCGTCTGGGTTGATGCAAACCATCCGGTCGTGCACATTGAGGCGGTTCTGGAAAATCCGGTGACGGCTCAGGCCGGATTGGAACTATGGCGCACCAATAGCCGTCCTATGTCAGTTCCGTCGCCGGATCGCGGCGGGCTCTTTGAGTATGGCGGACATTTCCCGAAACTGGAATTTGAGCCCGATACAATTTTTCCCGCCACCACCAACGGTGTGACTTGGTGTCATTTCAACCAGGCCAGTGTTTATCCGGTTGTTTTTCAACAGGAACATCTGGAATCGCTGCTGGCGAAATATCCCGACCCGCTCCTGCATCGTTGCTTCGGCGCGGAAATGACCGGTGCCGGTTTGACGAACTTGGACGACCAAACTTTGAAGTCTTCCACGCCAATAAAAAATTTCCGGCTCGATTTGGTTGCTTTCACCCAGCCGGACAGCGTTTCCACGGAGAACTGGAAGGCAAATTTGGACTTATTGATAAGCAAAACAGAAAGTGTGGACGTGAAGCCGGCCTGGCAGGAGCATGAATCGTGGTGGAGCAATTTCTGGGATCGCAGTTGGATTCATGTCACCGGCACACCGGAGGCGGTCAACGTATCCCAAGGCTACTTGATGCAGCGATATATGATGGCCTGCTCTTCCCGTGGCGCGTTTCCGGTCAAGTTCAACGGGGGGCTTTTTACCGTTGGCGACGATGTGCCGGACGATGAGCGCGACTCGAACAAAAAAAATCATAATCCGGATTTCCGCGAATGGGGTAATTCCTATTGGAACCAGAACAACCGTCTGCTTTATTGGCCGCTGGTGGCAACCGGTGACTTTGATTTGCTTGAGCCGTGGTTCGGAATGTATCTGAAAGCCTTGCCGCTGGCGAAGGACCGGACCCAAATCTATTTCCATCATGCCGGCGCTTCCTTGCCGGAAACCATGCTGTTCTGGGGGCTGCCGAATCTGAACGATTTCGGTTGGAACAACACCTCCAATGAATTACAAAGCCCGTGGCAGCGCTATCACATCCAAGGCACGCTCGAGGTCATTGCGCAAATGCTGGACGCTTATGACTGCACTCAGGATCCGCGTTATGCCGGTGAAGCGGTACCATTCGCGGATGCCATCATCACTTACTATGCCGATCACTGGCCGCGCGATCCGCAAGGCAAGATTCGCATGACGCCGGTTCAATCGTTGGAAACGTATCAACTCGATGCGGTGAATCCCACGCCGGACATCGCCGGACTAAAAAGTGTCATTCCGCGATTGCTGGAGTTGCCGCATAAATTTACATCGTCGAAGCAACGGGACTTTTGGAAGAAAACATTGGGCGATTTGCCGCCCATTTCCCTTGGTAAGACATCGAACGGGAAATTGCCGCCCGATGGACTCGGCGACAGCAATGGCCTGCCCACGATTCTGCCGGCGGAAAAATATGGGTCGACGAAGAACGGGGAAAATCCCGAGTTGTATGTCGCGTTTCCCTACCGTCTTTACGGCGTGGGCAAACCGGATTTAAAACTGGCGCAGGACACCTTTGCTGCCCGACGTTTTCATTTCATCACCTGCTGGGGGCAGGACGGAACGGAGTCATCCATTCTGGGACTGACCGGAGAGGCCAAAAAGGCCGTGACCTCGGAATTTACTGACTATGGCGACGAGCGATTTCCCTGGTTTTGGAAAGCCGGCGGTGATTGGATTCCAGATCTGGATAACGGCGGCTCCGGCATGATTACGCTGCAAAACATGCTCATGCAGTGTGACGGCCGGCGCATCCGGCTTTTGCCCGCATGGCCGGGAGATTGGTCGGCGGATTTCAAACTCCATGCTCCTTATCAGACCACAGTGGAAGGCCATGTTGAAAACGGCAAGCTCACGCGGTTGCAGGTGATGCCGAAATCCAGGGCCGGGGACGTGATTATTTCAAATTGAAATTCGCTGATAAGCTCGCATCGGAACTGCCGCCAGCCCAGATGGTAAATTCTCCCGGCTCCAGCTTCCATTCCTGGCTCGCTCCCCACACTTCGAGATCGCTTTGTTTGACATGCAGCGTCAGGGATTTCGTTTCGCCGGCATTCAAATGAACGCGTGAAAAGGCCTTCAACGCCCTTGCCGGAGTCGCAACGCTGGCTGTGGTTTCGCGGACATAAACCTGGGCAACCTCATCGCCATCGTATTTGCCCTTGTTGGTCAGGTCGAACGATACGAGAACATCTTCGGTGCTGCTGGCGGCGGGTGTGGCCACCTTCAAGTCGTCGTATTTGAACGTGGTGTAACTCAACCCAAATCCAAAAACAAACAGCGGTGAATCGTCGCCCTGAATGTAATTGTTGTTCTTGGACGGGAAATGATTATAGAACACAGGCAACTGGCCGACATTTTTTGGAAAGGAAATATCGAGCCGTCCCGCGGGATTGTTGTCGCCAAACAGTGTTTCCGCGATAGCACGCCCGCCGAACTCGCCGGGATACCATGCTTCAAGAATCGCCGGAACATGTTCCGCCGCCCACGCAATCGTCAACGGCCGGCCATTTTGTAGAACGAGCACCACCGATTTGCCGGTTTTCATCACCGCCTCAAGCAAAGCCTCCTGATTGCCGGGCAAATCCAAATCGGACCGATCATGGCCTTCGCCGGAAATTTTTTGATCCTCGCCCAGGCCAAGGATGACCATGTCGGACTTTTTCGCCAGTGCAACCGCAGCTTTGATGTTTTTGCCGTCAGCAAAACTGACTTCTGTTTTTGGAGAAACGATCTTTGAGATTTGTTCCAGTATTCCGTACCCGGGACCTTCCGTGGCGGCTTCCGTGTAATCGCCGATCCGCGTGGTATTGGCATTCGGGCCGATGACCGCGATGCGCTTTAAATTCTTTTTGAGCGGCAGCAAATGGTCTTCGTTTTTCAACAGACACATGGATTGCCTGGCGACTTCAAGAGAAAGATCCAAATGCTCCTGTGAGCGCCGGACTTTGGCGTCAAGCGCCTCGTCCACGAATAGATGATCGAAAAGTCCAAGCAGAAATTTTACACGTAGGATTCTTGCAGCCGCCGCATCGAGCGTTGTCTGCGAGACCAGCCCGTTTTTGACGCCGTCAATGATCGCATTTTGAAAAACGTCGTGGCTGAAATCGTAAAACTGCATGTCCACGCCGGAGTTGAGCGCCTGGCGGCAGGCGTCAGCGGGCGTGGCAGCGGTGTGATGGTCTTTGTACAGCCGGCCAATCGCGCCAAGGTCTGAGAGTGTGAAGCCCTGAAACCCCCATTCGCCGCGCAACACTTTTTGCAATAGCCATGGATTGCCGGTGCAGGGCACGCCGTCGATGTCGTGATACGCCACCATCACGCTCATTGCCTGACCTTCACGGATGGCCGGTTCAAAACTTTTCAACATCACGCTGCGGACTTCGCGTTCGCCGGCGTGGACCGGTGCGGTGTTGATGCCGCTTTCCGGGGCGCCATGTCCGGCAAAGTGCTTCGGTTCGGCAATGCAGGTATGATCCGTCGCCAGGGAATCACCCTGCATTCCGAGAACGTAATGCAATCCCATCTGGCCCGACAAAAACGGGTCTTCGCCGAAATCTTCCTCAACGCGGCCCCAGCGCGGATCGCGCGCCACATCCAGCACCGGCGCGAGGATCATGTCCACACCGTCCGCACGGGCTTCGGCGGCGATGGCTGCGCCGGTTTTTTGGGCGAGGTCAACATTCCAGGTCGAGGCCAGATTCACACTTTGGGGAAAAACCGTCTGGCCATAGCCCATGTAGCCGTGCAACCCCTCCTCGATGAAAAGGGCGGGTATGCCAAGACGGTTGTTTTTAATCACCCAGCCCTGGATCTGGTTGTAGAGGTGTGGGCTTGGATACAGGTCATGGATGGAACCGGCGCCGAGATCGCCGAGATTCGTTTCGGCAAATTTCGGATCAAACTCCGCGTCCGGTTTGGCATGCGTGTGATCGTCGATGGTCTGGGTTTTTTTATCTAGCAGACTTTCGCTGCCGTAATACATGTCGAGCTGCCGGACTTTTTCCTCAAGCGTCATGCGCCCAAGCAGGTCGGCCACGCGTTCATCCACGGTCAACGCCGGATTTTTGTAGGCGGGCGGATTGTCTTGCGCGAAAACCGCTGCGGCCAGGATCAACCCCAAAGCGGTCAAATGCACTTTCTTCATGTTTTGGTCGGGGAGGCTGGAACTTATTTGGAATCGGCAGACATGGCTGAAGCCGCAGCGGCATTGATTTGCGGGCTTCTCGCCGGCATCTGCCCGGTGAATGGGATTTCTCCGCGCAACATTTTTCCTGCCTCGCCCGTCAGCCAAAGATAGTGATCTGTCGGCAGACCTTCGTAATCGCACAATTTGACTCCGGCAGGCGGGTGGTTCGAGCATTTGAAGATGGCCGTGCCTTCATCCATCTCGTCGAACATCGCCACGTAAAGCATTCCGGCCTTGGCATCGATCGCTGCGCTGATGAGATTCCAGTAACAGCGTCCTTTCTGGCGCGGAATTTGATTCAAAGGATAAAGCAGGTTGTTATCGCCGCGGCCATGGTCGTGCATGTTATACCAGCTGAATCCGGGATAGACACACGGCACATAATCCACGTGATGCTCGGCGCACCACACGAGGTCTCCCTTCACTTGCTCCTCGTAGCGTGACGTGTCAAAGAGATGCACGAGCGGCGTGAACCGCTGGACCATCCACGGCATGACGACATCCGCCGACTCGATGAGTTGATGCAGGTAAGGATCAGGATTGGTATCGATCTTTAGTTCACGGAAGTAAGTCGGCACGCCGAGCATGACGGAGCAGCCGCCGTATTGGGGATCGTGCTTGAGAAAATCAATCACTTTGTCGATGCCGATGTCGCGGATGTTGTAACCGCGATCCGGGAAACCCAAACCCCAGATGGCGACCAAGGGTTTGCCGCGATGGTAAAGGTAGTTGTTGGTCGGCTGCGACGTGATTTTCAAATCATCCACCAGCTCCTTCCAGTCCTGAATGATCGCGGAACAATCCTCGCCATGGTCGCGAAGTCCTGAAAGGTCATACATCACGGCAATCGCGCGGCCGGATTTTTGTGAGGCGATGATCGCATGTTCCAACACCACCCGGCTCTTTTTACGGGCTTCGGGTGTTCGTAATCCGCCGAAGAAGCGCTGAACAAAAACGCCGTCGATGCCGTATTCCTGCATCCATTTGAAATGCAAGTCGGTCGTACTCTGGTCCACCGAACTGAAAACGCGCGCCGGTGTGCCGTCTTGATTTTTCAACACGGTCGGATACGTCTTTTCGTATTCCGAGACGTCCGGCCAGAAGTCAGGGTGCAGCGTTGCCGCCGTCAATTGTCCGTGTTCGCTGTAATGTGTCCAACCTTCGCCGGAACCGTCGCCTTCCGCGCGGAACCAGCCTTGATAACCGCACATCACGCGGCCTTCGTAAGTGGGGAAATTGGATGACGGGCTGTGCTTGTTTTGTGCTTGAACCAGATGGATGCAGCCGACCAGGAATAACAAGGCGAATAATTTTTTCATGACAATTTTTTGACCGTGGCCTCGCCGGTCGTTGGTCGGAGAAGCGGGTGGCGCTTCCGCTCTGGCTTTTAACATATTAATAACAAACTTTCAAAAATCCGGGTGGTTGCTGGTTGCGAAAACTAAACCATCACCATGGATTCAAACATCCCCGCTTTCGGGGATAGCGAAGAAACAGCAACGCGCTTAATCTTTTAATAACACCTGTACGAACGTTCTCGATAAATCAGACGAAATCTTTTTTTCGTCCATACGAGCGCCGCCGCCGGGTGAAACCTTGAAACCGATTGAGTTGCCGAAAGAAACCCGAACAAAACCTCTCTGATGAAAACAAAAAACCTGTTCAACTTGAATGACCATACGATTCGATTCCGCGCATTCGGATTGTTTCTAGGACTGGTCATGCTGATTCTTTCCACGGCGGGAACCCAGGCGGTCAATTTAATTTGGGACGCCGGTAACACGAGCCCCGGAACGCCGATCACCCCCGCCAGCGGCGCATGGGACATCAACACCTCCACCAACATCAACTGGTATAATGGCACCGCAAATGTGAGCTGGTCACAAACCAGCACGACGGCGGGCTCAGGTGGCGCCATATTTCAGGGTCCGGGCGCTGCGGCCGGCACATATCAGGTGACCGTGGATGGCGGGCAGGTTGCGGCCACGAACATGGTCATCAATGCCAACGGCTATCAATTCAACGGCAGCCCCATTTATTTAACCATCGGTCCGCTTCCGCTGTTGATGATCAGCAATGGAGTCAATGTGGTTTTCAGCAATAACCTGACCGGGGCCGCCCTGACCGGCAACAATGGCGTCGCAGAACTTCGCGCCGGCGACAACGGTCCCGCCTCAATCATCAACATCAACGGGGCGGTGACGGGCTGGCAGCCGTCGTACACCAGCACCAACGGGAGTATTTTTTATATTTCCAATTCAACCGCCACCGCCATTGCAGATGGGACGGCCTATGTTGATGCGGACGTCCGGGTAACCGACGGCACGTGGAATTCCAGCGGTGCCCTTTTAATCGGCGTCTCGCGCGGCTCCGCCTCAAGCTCACAGCCTAATAATCAGACCGGTAAACTTACTTTTGATGGCGCGAACACCATCCTCAATCACACCAGCGATTATATTTCGCTCGGTCGCAACATCCTTTCGGGTTGGAATGCGGTCATGAACATCCAAAACGGGGCGACGGTGAATTATCAAACCGGTACTCATAATAACAACGTGGGGCTGGGCATTCCCCGTCCCGGCAGCAGCGGTGCCAACAGCATATCGGTGCTGAACGTATATGGCGGCACGCTGAACATGGGGCCGGCCTCTGGCTCTGATGCGACGTCGTTTCCGAGAACGATTTTCATAGCGAACGGCGGATCCGCCAACAACGAAGTTTCAGCATTGAACCAGACGGGTGGTACTATCTTTGCCTGGGGCGGTGTCCAGATGGGCGGCAGTGGAACCTACAGCGGCGGCACGGCGGGTTTGACCAATTCCGGCGGGTTTCTTTACATTGGCAACTTTGGTGGTGACGGTATTAAAAATGGCGGCACGCTTGCTCCCACAAACTTGATCACGCTCTCCGGCGGCACGATCGGGGCACTGGCGGCATGGCATTCTCCCTCGACCCTACCCATCACGTTGGGGACGCTCAACGGCAACGTCACTTTCCAAGCCGCCGATAATAATGGGAACGGGTATGGTATTACGCTCGACCAGGTATTGAGCGGTCCGGGTGGATTTTACAAGACCGGCTCAGGTCAATTAACCTTGAACGGGATCAACACCTACATGGGCAGCACGGTGGTCAGCAATGGCACGTTGTATCTGGTGACGCCTTCGACCAGCGGGCCGGCGACGTTGGATGGTTCGGCCGGTTCGCCTAACCTCATTGTCAGCATATCCAACCCCGGCCAGACTTGGACCGTCGGCGGTTCCATGACTTTCCAATCGGGAACGCCCCAGGTTGATTTCTTGTGGGGATCGGCGACGCCCAGCACATCGGTGGCTCCCATTCAGTCGGCCGGAAACCTGAACTTCACTGCCACACCCAACGTCGTGGCCACAAACGGCTCGTTCTTTCGTGCAACGTATCCTTTGATTTCGTACATGGGCGGGCTCTCCGGCACACCGCCGACGACCGCGACACTTCCGGCCGGGGTTTCCGGCTATGTGACCAACATTGCCGCCGCCAGGGAAATTGCGCTTGTCATCACCGTTTCGCCGAATAACCCATCTTATGTGTGGACCACGAACAGCGAAGCGTGGAACTACACCTCCAACTATTGGACAACAAATGGAGTCTTCACGGCTTGGCAGGATGGCAATGTCGCACTATTTAACGACACGAACGTGGTTCCGGGCAGCACGAACATTACCGTCACCTTGAACGCCAATGTTTCACCCTCCTCGACCGCACTTTATGGGCTGGAATTCAACAACTTTTCCAACTCCTACATCATATCCGGAACCGGTATGATTGCCAGTGGTGCGATTGACGTGAAGGGCAATGGCAACGGCCCGGCCACGGTGACGTTGGCGACGACGAACACCTATTCCGGCGGAACGACCCTTGAAGGCGGCAGCTTGTTGAACATCAACAGCGGCGGCAACGGCAGCGGTTCGCCGGTTGGAACCGGTGCCTTGACCATCAATGCGAACTCACAGTTGGGCAATTCGAGCGGTTCAGCGGTGGCATTGCAGTATCCGGTTCCCGGCAACTGGAACGGAAACTTCAGTTATGTGGGAGCCAATGACCTGGATTTGGGTTCCGGTTCAATAACCCTCCTCAAAAACACGACGGTCACGGTCATGACTAATAATCTGAGCACGGAAGGCTCCATCAGCGACGGCGGCTCCGGTTACGGTTTGACCAAGACCGGCAACGGCACCTTGACGCTGGCGGGAAATAATAGCTGGAGCAGCGTGCAAGAAAATGCCGGCCAGTTAAACTTCAATTCATCCGGCGCGGCGGGCTCCGCCAACTTCACCTTCATGGGCGGCTCGGTGGATAACACGAGCGGCTCGCCGGTGGCCCTGAACACCGGCGCCTGGATATTGTCGGGCCTCGCTTCTGGCGGCGTATTTACATTCTTAGGCAGCAACGACTTGGATGTTTCGGTCGGAACCATCGCCGCCAACAACGGCAATTCCATCGTGTTCAACATCGTCAGCAACATTTTCACCACGGCGGCCGTGGAATGTGGCAATACTCTCATTGTCAAGAATGGCAACGGCACCTGGGTGCTGGGTGGGGCTGACACTCTCAATACCGCCCTTGTGACGGTGAATGCGGGTGAATTTGACATGGCTCGTCTGGGCGGAAGTCCCGCCATCGGAACCGGCGGCGCCGGTGACATTACCGGCAGCGGCCATGGATTGGTGGTCAATTCCAATGCGCTGGCCGTACTCGACGGTCCCATCAGCCAGATTGCTCACGCAAGCGGTGGCAATAGCTATATCGAGGTCATACTGAACTCTGGCATCCTGGACATGTACGGGAATAGCCAGGCGGTCGACATGATTTCCATGACCAATGGCGTCCTGCGCGAATCCGCCCCTGGAAGCACCTCTACGCTGACCATTACTGGAACTCTGGGGACTCACCCCACGAACGCGATCACGCTGAACGGCACCAATTGCGGGTTTGACGTTCCGCCGGTGGATGGGAATCTCAACATCAGCGCCTTGGTCAATGGCGCCGGCACGTTGGTGAAGACGGGTTTGGGCACCGTAACCTTGCAGCAAAGCAACGCTTACACAGGCAATATCACGGTCAATGCCGGAATCTTGAACCAAACATACGAGGACATGTCTTCCACTGCTGTTGTGACGATTGCGTCCGGCGCTGTTTTAGGTTTGAATTACGGGGATTCAGGTACAAACATCATTGCGGGCCTGGTGCTCAACGGGGCCAGCGCGGCTTTGGGTCTTCATAATAGCGGTACGGATCCAATTTACCTCACCGGCTCTGGTAATTTGCTGGTGGTTACGCCGCCGCCGTCTGGCCCGATTGCGCCGACCAACCCGCCGACCATCACCCGGATGAGTTTGTCGGGCAACAACCTTGTGCTCACCGGCACGAACGGTGATACGGGCGCAACCTATTATCTGTTGGACACCACCAACTTGATCCAGCCAGTGCCGCAATGGAAGACCATTGCCACCAATGTCGCCAGCGGGAACGTCTTCAGCTTTACCGGAACCAACGCGGTGACGCCGGGAACGGCGCAACAGTTTTACATGTTGAGCAGCACGAATTATAATCCATAAAAACGTCAAGTGCCGGACGGCAAACGGGGTATGGTTGCCGTCCGGTTTCTTACTTGTCCCAAAGACACATATTTGACCGGATGAAGACAAATTACAAAAATAGATTCCGCAAACAACCGCTTGGTTTCACGTTGATCGAATTGTTGGTGGTCATTGCCATCATTGCCATTCTCGCCGCGATGCTTTTGCCGGCGTTATCCGCCGCGAAGAAAAAAGCGCAACAAACCCGGTGTCTCAATAACATGAAGCAGCTCGGCCTTAGCTTTGTGCTTTATGTTGGCGACTATAACGACGTCATGCCCTCCGACGCTTCCCATGGCGCCGGCTGGCATCAGGAAGATTGGATTTATTGGTGGGGCGGCTGGTTCTCGCCCACACTTCCTGCGCCAGGCTCACCCTATTCGCCTCCGGTTTCGAAAAGCAACATCGCCCAGATGATCAAGTTTTCGAATACAAACAGCGGGGAAACAATCTTTCGGTGTCCTGCTGATATCAGCGACGCAGGCCGGATTGCCAATACGGGCTGGACGCCGATTTATGAATATAGCTATTCGGTCAATGGAATGGGCAATCCAACAGGCACCCCTCAAACATTCGGTTTTGCGTCCACCTGGCTTGGTCCCAACAATTCGTGGGTTCCTTTCAAATATACCCGGGCCCTTCATCCGGGTAACTTGATCATGCTGGCAGAAGAGTGCACGGATATAACCGCTGCCGAAATGCAACCAGTGAACACCTACAAAATCATAGATGACGGTCGTTGGGAGCCAGGCCCAAACTCCATAACCGTGCGCCACAACGGCAAGGGAAACGTAACATTTGCGGACGGGCATTCCGAGCGAGTTGACGGCCCCACTGCCTTGCAGGCACAAAACGATAATCCCAATCTGTAGACCACAAGTCCTGCTGGTCGTTTTTTACTGTGCTAACGGCGGAGTTTTGCCGAATGCAATATGGAAGATATTGCTATCCCCGTTGATCCGGGCAAGCCGCACCGTTTTTAACTGCTGGCATTGCCCATCGCCGTGGTGGCCTTGTCGGGAACATCGTCGCCGGATGTCACCATTTTTTTTGAAGCGATCAGATTGTTGTTCATCAATACGATTTGCCCGGTTTGGTCGCCTTGGACGTCGAGGTAGGCGTTTGTCCCGGGTGGGGCGGTGCACCCTTGAATGAACGCCTGTTTGGTTTGCTTTAATAGGATAACCGGTTGATCACTGGTGGTTGGCGCGCTGCTCAATCCGCTGATACGCAAATTTGTAACACTGTCGCAAAAGATGGCCGGCCTTTCTTCGCTGTCGCCCGCATTTAATTCCACCTCATGGAGATTTAATCCTTTTACCTGACGGCAAAACAACCCGTAAGCTGGTAAGCGGCCAAACATACGTGCTTCGGGGTAGCCGGTTTCATGGTCGGGAATATTTCGTTTTACCCAATCTGCCTTGCCGTTTTCCTGGCTTTCAATCCGAACGCCGGACAAGGTGACGTCCTCAATGTTAAAATTTGGCAGGCCGGTGATTGAACTGGTCAGGATGGATTCCGTGGCGTGGACATTTTCAATTCGTACACCCCGAATATTACCTGCACTGCCATCGGCTTGAGGATGACGATTGCCGATTCGAATGAACAAAGGAGTTCGCACCCGCTGCATGCGGATATTGGAAACCATTACTCCTTCGATTGAACCTCCATCAACCACCTCCAGGGCAATGCCCGAGATGACGCGTGACTTCAACGGAACATCTTCATTGAAGATAATGGAATTGGAAAATGTGATGTTTTCAAAACGTCCAAAGCTGGCCGTGCCAAATTTCAAGCCATTGCAACAGCAGGTCAGCACACAATTGGTGATGGTGATATTTTTGCAAACGGGCACGTCGCCGCCATAAGGGGCCTCGCTCTTGAGACAAATGGCATCGTCCCCGGTGTCGATGAGGCTGTCGGACACAAAAACATTTTTGCAGCCGATGAGATCCAGGCCGTCCGTGTTGACTCCGTAGGCGTTTTTTATGGTGATGCCGTGAATAAATACATTGTCACATTCAACGGGCCGGAGCGTCCAACCGGCGGAATTGGTTATCTGGACATCTTCAATGCGAAGATTTTTGCAGCGATAAAACTCCAGCATGGGGGAAGGCCGCGGAATGGCCTTCCAAGCCAGCGTCGCCACATCCTGCCATGCGTCTTCCGGTGGCAACGGCGGCCTGCCGCTGGGCACCCAGAACGCCGGCCCCTGTCCATCCAAACGGCCGGGGCCGGTCAGGGTTATGTTTTCCGCATCATGCGCAAACAGCAGATGAAGCGGATTCGTGTCATGCGTGTCATTTGCAAAAGCGGTGTGAGATTTGACTTTCTCGTCCACCTGGCTGTACGGGCGTGGGGTGTAGTCGGTGAGGTTTTTACTACCCAGCAAAGTCGCTCCCGCTTCCAGATAGAGCGTTACGTTGCTTTTCAACTCGACGGTGCCGCACAGGTAAATTCCTGGCGGGACATAGACGGTACCGCCACCGCGGGCATGACATTGGTCAATGACTTGATTGATGGCATCGGAGGTCAACCGCGTGCCATCGTTCACCGCGCCATGATCGCTGACATTGAAAAATGACAAGCCCATGTTCGCATTCACAGGTTGGGCACCGGCATTCCGCGCGGAAGCCACGCCGCCCAACACCGCCAGGCCGGAAAGGCCCAGCATTCGCCGCCGATTGATAGAATTCATTGTAATGTCAGCGACGTTTTGGGTTTGGACCGGACTTTTTCTCCCGGGTTGGTTTGCGGACCATGGTTTTCCATTCTCCGGTTCGTTCAGGGACAGGCATCACTCAAGCCATTAAGACCTTCCTGTTCAACCGTAAAGGAAATGCTTTTTTGGTTGTGGTCGGTGGTGATTTTGAAAACAAAGATCATGTCGTATTCACTGTCCGGCCAGGGTGGTACCTGGGCGGGGTCGCCGCCATTATCCTTTACAAGATTTTTGGCAAATTTATCAAGCAGGCCATGTTCCCAGGCGATGAAAGTGGTGGCATTTTGATATTGTGGCTTTTGCAGTTCATTCTCCAGGCCCTTGATTTCGGTGTAGCCAAACTGGGTATTGACCGGCAATCCACAGCGGATGGCCGTCGGCTCGATGGTGATCAAGGGCCGGACGTAATAGTAACCCCCTTTGCCGTCTTTGTTGTCCACTTTTTCCGTTGGATTGGGGGCGAAGATAAATTCTGGAGTGCCATATCTTTTCAACAGGACCTGCGGGAGGGCGAGGGCGCGGTTCAAACCGCGGCAGGTCAATTGACCCAGGCCGCCATGGGGCTTTTCGCCGTGCCGGATTACAATGAGCGTTTCCACGGTGGGGGCGGAATTGGCATCCATCACCGGCAGATTGGTTTGCCCGGATGCTTTAAAGGTGACCGTTAATAAAATAGTGGTAAAAATAAGCAGTGGTTTCATGTGAGGGACTTTTTTTAATGTTATCAAATAACTTTAGTCGCCTATTATAATTACGAAGACGATGTCTTCCAGCCGTTTGCGCAAATTATCCCTTGTTTGCGCGAAATGACGTTTGGCATCGAAGGGATGGCAATATAGTTTTGACTATAAACGCGTGTGATTTGCAGCCAATTCATTACATATTTCAGAAGGTCGCGAAGCAAACGGCCATGATACGATCTGTTTTTCGATGGACGAAAGCGGTGGCAATTTTGTTGGGTCTTGCGGTTGCGGGTAATTCAACATTTGCCGAACCGGCTTCAAGTGTGGTCGTGTATCCAGCCCCGGCGGGAGCCGAATTGAATGATACCTTTTCCGTGGCCGTGCGTGCGCCGGGCGGCGAATGGCAAACGCTGGATGTCTATGACGTGCGCGTGGATTTGCAGACATTGAGCCATGCGTCCTTCGCCTATTTTGATTTTAGCGGCCAGGCGGAAGTTCGGGTGATCCACAACAAGGTGCATATCCAACAGGCGGAGATCCGCCCTTATTCCAGTCAACTCCATCCGCAAATGCACAAGGAGCCTGCGGACTCCTTCACATTCACGCTGGATCGTCCCAGAAACCTGTCCATTGAGGTAAACGGTGACCGGTTGCACAATCTCCATCTCTTCGCCAATCCCATGGAGACAAATGTGCCGTCGTCCACGGACACAAATGTGATTTATATCGGCCCGGGATTTTACAGTCCACAGCCGGCAACAAACCATCCGGCCATTCATGTAAGCTCCGGGCAAACGGTTTATCTGGCGGGCGGTGCCGTATATCAGGGCATCATTGTCACCGAGCCCGGCGCAACTAACATCGTCATTCGTGGCCGCGGCGTATTGGACACATCACCTTGGAACGATGTGAAGGGTGTTCACGTCAAAGGAAAGGACTGGCAAACTTCGTCCATCATTTTGCGGCACGCCACCAACGCGCTGGTGGAGGGCATCATTTTAAAGCAGCACGTGGACTTCGCCGTTCTGGGTGGAGGGGTGGACAATGTAACCATTGATAACCTCAAGTCCTTCAGTTCGCAGGAATGGGGTGACGGCATCGACATGAAGTCGAGCCGCCATATAAAAATCCGCAACTGTTTCATACGCACGTCCGATGATTGTGTCGCCGTGTACGGCAGCCGTGGCGATTATCATGGCGGAGCCTCCGACTGGGACGTTGCGGATTCAGTCCTCTGGGCGGACAAGGCGCATCCCATCATGATTGGCGTCCATGGCGATTATAAGGGAGACGGCGACGTGATTGAAAACCTGCGCTTCCACAATATTGACGTACTGGAAGCACAGGAGCTTGCGACCAATTATTGGGGGGCCTTGAAGATCACCTGCGGGGACAAAAACACCATACGCAATGTGGAATTTGACGATATCCGGGTCGAACATGTCCGTGAGGCGGGCGGCTATTTGATCTCGATAGTCTTTGGATACTTTGAGCCGTCAACCACAATGGGGCGGCTGGTTGAAAACATCCGTTTCAAGGATATAACTTACAACGGGTCGGCCGGTTCATTGATCAGCGGCGGTCCCGGACGCCCCATCAACGGAGTGACTTTCGAGAATCTTGTCATCAACGGCAAGCGGATAACTGATGCGGCGGAAGGAGAAATCACAGTTGGCGAAAACGTCAGCGGTGTCAGTTTCAAATAACGGATACCATTATCTCATCGCCATATATGAATAATGTTAACCTCTCCACCGTTGATGTCGTGGTCATGGCCGTTTATCTGGCGGCCATCGTAGGGTGGGGGTTCTGGCATAGTTCGCGATCCAGCGCGGAGAGTTATTTTCTCGGCGGCCGGGGAATGCCTTGGGTGGTGGTCGGGTTGTCCATGTTCTCAACTCTCGTTTCAAGCGCGGCGCTGGTGGGCTGGGCGGGGGATGCCTACAGCACGGGCATTTCCGTGTTCAACTACGGATTGTCCGGGGCGGTTTTGCCCATTGTCTTTTTTCTGGTTTTTTTCCTGCCGTTTTATCTGAAAAACAAAATCTATACGCTGCCTGAATTTCTTGAAGGCCGTTACGATGTCCGCAGTCGTACTTATCTTTCTGTATTGACGATCGTCGGCTACATCTTCGCCGATCTGGCGGTAACCTTATATGCGGGCGCGATCATGCTTCATTTCATTTTCCCCGGCCTTGGTTTGAATGTGATCATCTGGGGTCTGGCATTGTTGGGTGCGTCTTACACCATCGTCGGCGGCCTGTCGGCGGTGATGTGGGTGGAGTTGGTGCAGGCGTTTGTACTGATGATCGGTTCCGCTGTTTTGACCTGCCTGGCATTTTCAAAGGCCGGCGGGTGGAGCGCCGTCATGCACGCCACGCCGCCGGGAAATCTGAGCCTGATCCGGCCGCTAAACGATCCGTCCGTGCCGTGGCCGACCCTGTTCATCAGCCTCCCGCTGTTGGGGTTTTACTATTGGGGCCTAAGCCAGGCGATGGTGCAGCGCACTTTGAGCGCCCGTAACACCAATCACGGGCGCTGGGGAAATCTTTTTGCGGGCGGTTTGAATTTTGTGGTGTTCTTCCTCATGGTCCTGCCGGGAATCGCGGGGCGCGTGTTGTATCCCGACCTGGCAAAAGGCGACCAGATTTATCCGAAGCTCGTTTTCGAAATGCTTCCGTCCGGTTTGAAAGGTTTGGTGCTGATCGGATTCGTCGCGGCGATGACCTCGGTGCTGACCTCGACCTTGAACTCGGCGCAGACGTTGTTGACGATGGACATTTTTAACAAGCTGCGCCCCGGCATGAGCAGCCGGCAACAGGTGATCGCCGGCAGCATCGCGGGCCTCGTGATCATCATCATTGCCGCGCTGTGGTCGCCGCAGATCCAAAAATTTGATTCGATCGTAAAGTATTTTCAGCGGCTGCTTTCTTACATGTGTCCGCCGGTGGTGGCGGTGTTTTTATGCGGTTTGTTTTGGAGGCGGGCGACGGCATCGGGCGCATTCGCGGGTTTGATTGCCGGACTGGTCATCGCCGTGAGCCTGCTCTTCGGCATCAAATACACGCCGCTGGCGGATTGGAATTTTCTCTATGTGGCGCCCGTGGTGTTTGCCGTGTCGCTCGGCATCGTCATCCTCACGAGCCTGGTGACTGTGCCGTCCGCGGAAGACAAGCTTAAGGCTTATGTGTGGAATATGCAGGTGTTCAGGGATGAAACCGGGCAACTGGCCGGCGTGCCTTGGTTTAAAAATTATCGTGTTTTGGCCATCCTGCTGCTGGCGGTCACCGGAGTGTTCGTTTTCATCTGGCGTTGAAAAATTTTACCACATGAAACTCAAAAACCATACACCGGTGTCCGAATCCTGCAACGCAAAGGCCGTGATTAGTGCGCTCGCTTGGTGTTTGCCTGCACCGGTCCAACATGATGCCGGAATAATTCACGATCAATTGAGAGAATGTTTATGAAACCAAACGGGGAAAGCCATGGCCATAAGAACGGCGCTGGATTTAATGTGTCCGATGCCTCAGCGGATGCCGATGTTTTAATCGGCCGGGTCCGGACTGCTCTGGCGACGCGGGTTGCGCCGTCATCGGCTGGCCGGAATTCCTTAAACGGCGAAGCGGCGGATTCATCCGCTAAATTGATTACGCATCCGCACGGACATTTCAACGAGGACGGTACGGAATTCATCGTCACCAATCCCGACACGCCGCGTGCACTGGATAATTTTCTTTGGAACGATGCATGTTTTTCCATCGTCCAACATACGGGGGTGGGCTGCTTTGACTATCAACCCGGGGACAAGGAAGCCATCCAACTGCTCACCGGCATTGGACGGACTTGTGATTTCGACGTGATCGGGCGCGATCATTTGATGAGCCGGCTGGTTTATATCCGCGACAATGACACCGGGAAATTTTGGAATCTGAACTGGGAGCCGGTCTGCCGGCCGAGTGACAAGTTTGAATGTCGCCAAGGCCTTGGCTACACGATCATCACCAACACGACCGAGGGCATCGAGGCCCGTTTTCGCATTTTTGTGCCGCCGGGCAACGATCCGGTCGAACTCTGGGATCTGGAAATCAAGAACTGCGGGGCGGGTACCCGCAATCTTTCCATCTTTGTTTATGTCCAGTTCCAATTCACGTTCAAGTGGGGTTTCAATAGTTATGGCGATATGATCTATCGCGAAGCCCATTTCAACCGTGAACAGAACGCGGTGGTGGCTTCCAAACATCCCTTTCGCCGGCCGCACGATTTTCTCACCGGTTTCCTGACGAGTGATCAACCCATTGTTGCCTTCGACGGATCACGCGATGCTTTCGTGGGGACCTACGGCAATTTGAAAGAGCCCGTGGCCGTGCAGCGCGGTCGCTGTTCCGATACTCCGGGATCCGCCGATGCCACCGTGGGAGCACTCCAGTTTGATCTGGCAGTAAAACCCGGCGAGGCGAAGCCGCTGACATTGATCCTGGGTGCCACGGACCACGAGAGCAAGATTGCTTCCTTTCGCAAGCGTTACCTTGGCCACACCGAGGCTTCATTCGCCCGGCTCGCCGATGAGAAGAAAAGCCTGGTTGCCATGAACCGGGTCAAAACACCCGATCCGCTTTTCGACCAGATGGTGAATGTCTGGATCAAACAGGGGGCGAGTTACGGTAGCCGCTGGTGTCGGTGGGGCTGGAATGGTTACCGCGACATTGTTCAACATGGTCTGGGAGTTTCCGCGCTCAATCCGCCGCGTACCCGCGACATTCTCTTGGAGGCTTTGCGGCATCAGTTTCCATCCGGTTTGGCGTTACGCGGCTGGAATCCCGTGGACGAAAAGCCATACAGCGACAGCGCCCTCTGGCTTGTCTTTACGCTCTGCGCCTATCTTAAAGAAACGGGTGATTTTGACCTGCTGAAGGAGCAGGTTCCTTATTACGGCGGTGTACCAGCTTCAGTCCTGGACCATATCCGCACCGCACTTGATTTTCTGGAGAAGAACAAAGGGGCGCACGGCCTGATCCTGATCAAGTTTGGTGACTGGAATGACTCACTCACCGGGGTGGGAAAGGAAGGGCGCGGCGAAAGTGTCTGGCTCTCGATGGCCTACGCCGAGGCGATGCGCGAGATGGCTTCGTTGATGGGCTTTCTTTCGCAGACGGATGCCCAGACCGGTTACAACCGTCGCCGCGACGATATCGTGGCCGCGATCAACGCTCATGCTTGGGATGGCCAGTGGTATCGCCGGTGCTATGATGACGACGCCCGTCCCATCGGCTCGCATGAAAACCGGTTTGCCCGCATCTTCATGGAGCCGCAATGCTGGGCGCTCATCGCCGGCATTGCCAATCCCGAACGCGCGACCAAGCTGATTGACTCATGCGATCAACTTTTACAGACCGAGCTGGGCTACATGCTGCTGGCTCCGCCCTATACGGAACTCGATCCCAACATCGGGCGCATTTCCAGCATGGAACCGGGCATCGCCGAGAACGGCACCGTTTACACCCATCTGAACATCTGGATGATTCTCGGTCTGCTGCGGCTGGGCAAAGCTGACAAAGCTTATGATATTTTCAAGCGCATCACTCCGTGCAACCTCTCCAGTCCGACGGACCCCAAACGCAATGCGTCTTTCCTTTACTCCAACTGTTATTTCGGGCCGCAACATAAAAACCGTCCGTTCCAGCAGGAATTCACCTGGATAACCGGTTCGTATGCCTGGTTGAACACGGTTTTGGTCAACGAGTTGATTGGAGCCAAACCCGAATATGCCGGCCTGCGCATCCGGCCCTGTCTGCCGACTTCCTGGCCGGAAGCGGGCATTGACCGCACGTGGCGCGGCGCGACTTATCATATTCAGATCCGCAACCCGCACCGTCTTGAAAACGGGCGCGTGGATCTGGTCGTGGACGGCAAATTCCTGCCGGGGAATCTTCTGCCTGTATTTGCGGACGGTAAAACGCATCAGGTCACTGCCACCGTGCTTCCACATGCTGAATCTTCGAAGCCGGTTCAAGCCGGCCAGGTTAGCGGGATTTTACCGGCTGTCGCCGGCTGAAACGAGGGTCGGAGACACTTAGGCGGAAATTGAGTTCTGCGCAAAGTCTTTCGGCGAGGCGTTCAATATGCGGCGAAAAGCCGCCCGCATATTTTTTCTGGTGCCGAAACCGCAGGCGCCGGCGATTTCTTCCACCGATTTGCGGTCACGGCTGGCGAGCATGTCCCGGGCTTTTTTAAGACGCAAATTGACCAGAAACACCGCCGGCGAGGTGTTCCGTTCGATGCGGAAACTGGTTTCCAATGACCGGCGCGAGACGTGAACCGCCTCGGCGACCGTGTCCATGGTGAAGGCCTTTGAATAATTCTGCTGCATGAAGTGAATGGCACCTTTGACGACCGGGTCGGCCACGTGCATCACATCGGTTGAAGCCCTGGTCATGACCTCGGAGGGATCGATGAGCAACGGTTCCGTTGGCGCCGGTTGCTTGTGCATCAATTGATCCAGCATTTTGGCGGATTCATAACCCATCCGGTAGGCGTTGACGCAGACGCTTGTCAAAGTCGGGGAAGTAAATTCGCAGACCATCAAATTATTATCCGAGCCGACCACCGCCACATCCTCGGGAACCCGCAGGCCGACTTCGCGGCAGGCGGATAAAACGATGAGCGCGCGATAATCGTGAACGGCAAAAATGCCCGTTGGCAGGGGCAGTGTCTTCAACCAGCGCTTGATCGGCTCATAGCGTTCATTCCACAGGGCATCCCGGGTCATATGCGGGAGCAGGAATTTATCGATTTTCAAATTGGCTTCAAAGGCCGTCTGTTTGAATCCTTTCAACCGTTCGTCGGAGTACCACCGGCCCTGGACGCCGTGAAAGACCAGATTTTTCAGGCCCAGCCCGATGAGGTGTTCGGCCGCGAGCTGGCCGATCATCTGGTTGTTGAACGCCAGCCTGGGAATCTGGGAGTCAAAATTGTGGTCTTCACCGATGTTCACCACCGGGATGTGCCATTTGCGAAATCTTTCCAACTGCTTCGCGTTAGTCGCGTGAAGAATGATCCCGTCGATGTGCCATGATTTTAAACGGGACCAGTCGAGCGGGAAATCATCGCTGCTTTCGGGATCCACGGGACAGGCGGTCAAAAGCCATTTGTGCTTGCTGGCGTAATCATTGACCCCGTTGTAGAAACGCGTGATTCCCCACGGCTTGGAATCGGGCAGGGCCAGGGCGATTTTAAGCTGGTGATTTTTCACGGATCGGGAATTTGCGTAAACGAAATTGAATTCGCAAACTATATCAAATTTGCGCAAAATGTCCATTGTCTTCGAGGAAATCCGTTATAAGTTTTTCCTACCACTTGGCCGGGTTGTCCTTCCGGCTTACCCTTTAATGGGTAAGCGGATAAATCAGGCCCTTGGTCTATTTAAAGATGCAAACAAATGCCAGCCAACAAAGTGGTAAGGGTCGGTTGCGTGCGGTCCAACTGATGATCCTATGCCTGCTGGCACAAGCCACGACGGTCTTTGGATTCAGCTTCAATGTGCCGCTGATCACGTTGACCAACCACAACACGTCGGCATGTTCGAATTACAGCCAAAATTTCGGTGGATTGGTCTCGGACAATTTTGGCACCACCAGTGTGGTGGATACCAGCCTCGACACGATCAACATCAATCCCAACTTGGTGGATGAATCATTGAACGCCGTCACGCCGGGGCATGTTTCCCATGTGGACGTGCACAAGCTGATCCCCAACCGGCCCGACCTGCGCTGGTTTGCGAACGGCTGTTGCTGGTGGGGTGAAGGCCCCTCACACCACGTCGACAACGGCACGACCAATACCACGCCCGCCTATGCGGCGGCGATGGTCAACGACATGGCCAGCCGTGGCTTCAACGGGATTATTTTTTCCTGGTATGGCATCGGCGACCAGACGGATGTCGTGGCCAAAAATGTTTCGCAGTATCTGGCGACCAACACCGTCGTCACGAACTTCACTGTCACCATCATGATTGTCTGCGGATATTTCAAGGGGGAGACCGATAACGGCAACATCAACGTGAACAGCAACGACTTCGTGAACAGCATCAAGTATTGCGTAACCAATTATTTCGACGTCACCAATGTGGCCGGCGGGCCATGCTATGAAAAAGACAACGGGCATCCGATTGTGATGTTTTTCAACGCGCTCACCAGCACCGTCTTCACCAATAATCTGCAGGCGACCATCGCGGGCATGAAAGCCGCCAGCGACCCCAACGCCGATTGGGTAAATGAGAACACCAGCGACATCGGTCAGTCGTGGTGTGACATGACTTATCTATGGACGCAGGACCATAATGGAAGCAACACCAACTGGATGTCCTCCGACCCGTATAATTTGATCAACGTCACCAACGGCAGTTTTCAAACGATCAAGAATAATCCTAACAAGCAGGGCTATGGTTGCATGTGCGCGCATTTCAACGGAACCCTGACGAAGTCGATTAGCTGGTCGTTGGGTAAATATCTGCCCAGCAACAATGGCCTTTGCGAGTACTATCGGGCGCAGGTCATTAGCGCGGCGATTCCCACGAATATGACGCGGATGCAGTGGGCGACGTGGAGCGACTATGAGGAGGGGACGGAAGTGGAGGTTGGGACGGAGAACTACGTTGCGTTGACGACCCAGACGAACAGTGCCAGCGTGCTGTCCTGGACTCTCACCTCCGGCGACGTGCGGACCGTGGATCATTTTGATGTTTATGCCACGACGGATGGCGTGAATGCGGCGCTGATCTGTTCCAACGTACCCACCAGTATATTGCAAACCAATCTCAGCCTGATCGGCTTGCCGCCGGGGAACTATCAATACTATGTGGACGCCGTCGGTTTGCCGTGTATCCGGGATCACTTGAGCACGCCTGCCACCTCCATTCTGGCGCAAAGCCTGCCGTACCCCTGGACCAGTCAGGACATTGGTGCCGTCGGTGTCACCGGCAGCGGAGCTTATACGAATGGGACATTTACGGTGAACGGGTCGGGGGTGGATATCTGGAGCACCAGCGACAGTTATCAATTTGTTTATCAGCCCTGGACGGGCGACGGGCAGATTGTCGCCCAGGTGCTGACCGTCAGCAACACCGCCACGGCCGCCAAGGCGGGCTTGATGTTCCGGGAGACGCTGGACCCGGCTGCGGCCGAGGGGAATGTCTCGGTGACGCCGGTGAAGGGGATTTCGATGCAGGGCCGAACGGTGGCCACCGCCCCCACCGTCAATGTCAACACGACGGCCACCAACCTAACGGCGCCGTATTGGCTGTCGTTGATCCGGCAGGGCAATACTTTGTACAGCTATGTCTCGCCGGACGGGGTCAATTGGACCTCGCTCGGCACCAATACCTATACCATGGCCACCAACATTTACGTTGGCTTGTGCGTGACCTCGAAATCAAACACGGTCTTGAACACCGCCACGTTTGGCAATGTCATTGTCGGGGCTTCAACGGTGGTGGGGGTGCCCGTCCCCCCGGTCAGCGCCTCGAACTACACCTCGCACCTCAGCATTACTTTCAGCGGCTACACTCGTCCCGAAACGTTGATTGATTTTCCGGTGCTGGTGCAACTGGGGACCAATGTGCCGGGGTTCTCTTATTCTCAATTTGCCTCGCCCGCCGGCAACGATTTGCGATTCGCCAGTTCGGCGGGCGCAGTTGAGATTCCCTACGAGGTCAACCAGTGGAATACCAACGGCGTCTCGACCTTCTGGGTGCAGGTGCCGGCGTTGGCCGGGACCAATGCCGCCATCTGGGCCTATTGGGGCAATCCCGCCGGAAGCAATGCCCCGGCTTATACCACCAACGGGACGGTCTGGCTGTCCTCGTCGTTGTCGCCCTACGATCTGGTCTATCATTTGGAACAAAACGGGTTTCCCTATCTGGACAGCACGCTGCAATATCCGGCGACCGCCGGGCTGGCCCCGGTTTTTACCAATGGCGTAATCGGATCCGGCGATTATTTTTCACGCAGCCCGTATCTTGATGCCGGGACCGTCAATCTGGGCAACGCCTTCACCCTGTCGGCCTGGGCGAACGTGTCCTCGGGCGTTTCCGACATTCAATGTATTTGGGCCAACGGGACAGGCGTATCGGGTGCGTCCCAGGTCTTCTTCTATGTGAACGATTACAAGACGAGCGACGGCGCGCTGGTTCTGGCCACCGGCAATGGCACGACCGCCGGCAACCTGGTTGCCCCGGCCGGCTCCGTTAGTCTCAACCAATGGCATTTGTTGACGGCGGTGGTGGATCGTACGGATGGGCTGGGACAATTATATGTGGATGGCAACCCGGTGGCTGCCGGCGCGATTCGGAACGACTTTGCCAACAACAACGACATGGAATTGGGACGCGACACCGGCGGGACCTTCGCCTTCCTGGGTTCCTTTGATGAAGCCCGGATCAATTCCAGCCTGGAATCATCAAACTGGGTGTGGGCCAGCTACATGACCGTCGCGGCCAACTCCGCATTTGAAAATTATTCCGCGGTGAACGCCCCGGCGGGCAAGCTCACCGTCCAAAATATCGGCGGCAATTTGATCCTTGGCTGGCCATCATCCGGCACGCTGCAATCGGCCGGCGCAGCCTCCGGTCCGTTTAGCAATGTTCCCGGCGCCACCTCGCCGTACACGAATACCCCGTCCGGAACCCAGCAGTTCTTCCGCATCCGGTTCCAATGATGAAGCCCGAACCGGACGACCTGAATTCGGCGGGAAGAAATTGCGCGATTGGTTTTTGACCATGCAAATAAAAGCCGAGCACCGGATAAGGATTGGACCATTGCGCGCATACCAATTGATAATCCTGTGCCTGGCGGTCCAGGCCACGACGGCCTTTGGATTAAATTTCAATGCGACGCTGGCTTCGTTGACCCACCACAACACATCGGCGTATTCAAACTACACGGAGAACACCTTCGGCGCGAACTTTGGAACCACCAGCTGGGTAAACCAGAACGGCACAACCATGCCCGTTGATCCAACCAAAATGGATGAGTCATTGAATCCAATCACGCCCGGACACGTATCCCACATGGATGTGCACAAGCTGATCCCCAGCCGTCCCGACCTGCGCTGGTTTGTCCATACAACTTGCTGGTTCGGCTCAGGCAGCGGGCACATAAATATCGGCGTGACCAACAATACGACCAATTACGTGGCGGCAATGATCAATGACATGGAAAGCCGTGGCTTCAACGGGCTGTGCATGGCCTGGTATGGCAAAGGCGCGTCCGACGGAACGGATGACGTGGCGCAAAAGGTGAAAGCCTATTTGGCGAGCAGCGCCAACACCAACAAGTATTTCCGCTACATGATCTCGCTTGAAGACACTGTAAATGGGGGGACCGGCGACAGCAACCTCGAGTTCCAAATTCATTATTGTGAAACCAATTATTTCAACGACACCAATTATGAAACCGAGCCCGTAACCAACGGGCATCCGATTTTATGCTTTTTTGGCGTGCGCGCCGACATCGGCGAGACAGCCATGGAGACCGTCAAAGCCGCCACCTCCGCCAACACGCTTTGGGTGGAGCAGGGGGTCAACTGGATTTCCGAGCCTTGGGAAGATATGAATTTTCAATGGACGGACGAATTTAAGACCGGGGTCAGCACCAGTGACCCGTTTAACATAGGCACCGTCACCAATGAATATTCCACCATCAAGTCACACTCGAGCAAGCAGTCCATCGGGGCGGTGTGCCCACATTTCAACGGAACATTGACGAAGTCGGTGGGCTGGTCGGAGGGCAAGTATCTGCCCAGCAGCAACGGCCTCTGCGAGTATTACCGGGCGCAGGCAATCAACTCCGTGATTCCCACGAACATGACCCGCATGCAGATACCCACTTGGAACGACTGGGAGGAAGGCACGGAGGTCGAGTCGGGGACTGAAAACAATATTACGCTGACCACCCAGACGAACAACGCCAGCGTCCTATCGTGGACCCTCACCTCCGGCGATG
>Ga0210388_10000243_pt1 | contig 48489 bp, 41 predicted proteins | sample IncBWC19OmetaG_FD_155485 | JGI IMG/M metagenome (GOLD analysis project Ga0210388, IMG submission 155485) | Forest soil microbial communities from Barre Woods Harvard Forest LTER site, Petersham, Massachusetts, United States - Inc-BW-C-19-O ...
GTTTCATCTGCCAGTAGACCCCACCATGATGCCGATGGATGCGAGCGTCATCCAAAACCACGACGTGATCAGGAACGACGCCGCCATCATTGCCACCCCGCCGATGAACGGCGTGACTTCCCGCTGTTTGCGCGCGAAAAACAGATAGCCGCCCGCCACTCCGCCCCAGATCACCGAGGCAAACAAAAAATGTTCGTCCAGCATGCTCTCCGTGCTAACGCCGTTCTTTTTTAACACATCGTTCAACATTTTGGTCGACGCGCCGTCATCGGTGATGGAAGGGTCCATAAAGTTTGTGTCGGCCGGCGCGGGTGAATTGGTGGTGGCGAAAAGGGAAAAGGCGAACATCATCGGCAGGCAGGCCAGGGCAAATCGTTGCAGCGCGCGTCTCATCACGCGTCCATTCTCGCGTCGCCGCCTCACTTCGTAAAGGAAATCCACCAATGTTGGTAGCGGGTCAATTTGGTTGGTAGGGACAGCGCGCTGCGCTGTCCCCGGCGGTAAAGCCGCCGGAAGGGATGGGCAAAACGCGGTCTTACCATCCCGCATGCGGGATTGCGCCCGGGATACGGGCGCGGACGGCGCAGCGCGCCGTCCCTACCAAATTGGCCCACTACGCGCCGCCGCGCTCTTGCCACGGAAAATTTCCGTGCTAGATTTCCGCCGTGAGTTTCTTCCGCCGCAACATCCAGAAGAACGGACGCATCGCCCGTGGCGTCATCGGCGGGCTGTGCCTTGTGGCGGGCATCATTGTCGCCGGGGACATTACCTTGTGGGGGTTGATCTTGGTCGTAGCCGGGCTGTTCGCCATCTTTGAAGCCATTGCCGGCTGGTGCCTCGCCCGCGCCTGCGGCATCAAGACCAAGATGTAGAGCTTGGTGAAACCGGCGTCCGTTTATTCCATGGTGTGAAGCGAAGCGCCACGCCGTGTTTGGTCGCGGAGCGACAACGGAAATTAGCCAGACACGTAGTGTCTGGTGGCCGCACCCACAAAGTTGCGTCCTGAAGGGACGCCGGTAAATGTTCCATCTTTCCACCGTCCTTTCAGGACGGATTGTCTTTTCCGCGATACCAGACACTTACGTGTCTGGCTAATTTCCGGTTGTGCCTCCGGCACGAGTAGAAGCACGCGCCTCTCACAAAATCGCAACGCTGTCATAATTATCCGAAAAACCGTGCCGCAGACCCGTCCCGCATGCGGGACCATCGCACTATTCCAGGAAAATAAAGCACCAAGCACCAACATCCAACATCCAGAGAAACCCCAAGCCAAAAGCTCCAAACGGCACGCGCGATGGTTTTGGTGATTGAAATTTGGATGTTCTCTGGAGCTTGGTTCTTGGTGCTTGGAGCTTATCCATCTTCTAGCCAAACGCCCCGAACAGCGCGCGCATCTCCTCATCCACCATCGCCGCGTCGCTCAACGTGTTCGTGATCTCGTCCCGCAACAACTGCCGGTAGCGTTTCCGCAGCCGGTGCACGGCCACGCGCACCGCCCCCTCCTCCATCCCCAGCGCGCCGGCAATCTCCGCGTATGCCGAATCGCCCTTCCCGGCCGTAAGAAAATTTTTCAACTGCTCGAACAGCCGCGCCCTGCCCTCCGCCTCGCATTCCTTTTGCAGCCGCTGGATGACCCGGGCCAGCAGCGCCAGCGCCCATTCGCGGTCGAAATTTTTTTCCGGGTTCGAGCCTTTATCGTCCGCGACTTGAAACTTCGAGTCCGCCGTCTCCCAATCAAGCGATAGATGCGCCTCGCCGCCGCCGCGCTTTTGCGCCCGCGCCTTGTCCCGTTCGTTCGCCAGGAAATGTTTCAACGCCGCCAGCAACCACGCGCGGAATTTCCCTTTTTCACCGTCGAGGCCGGCGAATGAATTTTTATCGAGCAGCTTCGTAAAAAAAGTCTGCGTCAAATCCTCTGCGTCCTCCCGGCCATGCCCGCGCCGGCGCACGTAGGCGTAGAGCGGAAACCAGTACGTATGGCAAAGTTCCTCGAGCGCGCGCTGTGCATCGGGCGAACTGCTTTTGCCCGCCGCCAGCACGACCGTCCAATGCGTCGTGGCGAAGATATCGCCCGGTTCACGGGAGGTGGAGCAGTTGGAGGTCATTTCGCAAAATTCTCAGGCGGGTTAAGCGGCGGTGCAACTCATGACGACCCAATCACCGCTTAATTCCGTCACATGGTATATGAACTGGTCATGCCCCGGCGTCAGGTTGGAGAAACTGACCTGCACCTCGAAGATGCCGGGCTTGATTTCCTTGAAGCGGACAATGTGGATGACCAGTCCCCGCCTGCCGGTTCGAGTATCAAAAAATTGGTTGATTGGCGGCATGGCTGCGGAACCGCAGCTGCGCACCGGCGGATTACAGCCGGCGAAACGGGCGATAAACCTGGGGTCGGGCGGCGTGGTGCCGTCGCCGAACGCCAAAAAACAAACCGATGGCAGCGGCGGTGCCAATTTTGTCAAAAGCCTTCGGACCAGCCCTGCCACCATGTCGTTTTCGTAAAGCCCGGCGTTGACCATCGGTGGATGCGTTGGCCCGCGCAGCCAATAGACCCCGCCCGCCGCCAGCAACGCGCATAAAATGACGATGACAAAAAGACGCATGGTTTAGGGTCCCGGATAACTCGCCGAGGCACGGCCATCCGGTGAATTCGGGTTGCACCAGAGGCGATCGCGGGTGGGACTCACCATGTCAGTGTCGTACCACTGGGCAAGCTTGATGTACGTGACGGAGCTGTCCATGGCCGCCTGCACGCCACCGGCCAGGTGCCGGCCGCTGACACCTTCCGGCGGATAATTTGCCCCGTCGTTGAAATAAAAAGGTTCCGTCTCATCCGTTTCCCAAAAGAGGCAGTCCGATGATTGCATCTGGCTGGTTTTGGCCGGTGGATGGGTCCAGGCGAAATTACGGCTGTAACCCACCACCCCGCCGTTCATCGCGTAGGATGATAATTGTTGCGCGCGCTGCATGTCGCGTTGCTTGATGTTTGACCAATGCATCATCTGGACATCGTCGTTGGGGCAGATGTAAACTTTTACGTTGCGCAACGCCGGCCAGAGCTGGCCCGTGGTGATGTCGAAATTCGTGCCGCCGCCGGGCGTGTACAGCCAGCCGGGCAGCGTTCCAAGATTGTTGTCCCAATTCGCCGACGGCATCACGTCACCATCATCCGAGGCATACGTTTGGACGGCCACCATGATCTCCTTGAAATTATTCAAGTCGGTGGCCTTGCCCGCCTGGTTTTTGGCCTTGGTCAATGCCGGCATCAACATCGCCGCCAATATGGCGATGATCGCGATCACCACCAGCAGTTCAATCAGGGTGAAAGCGCGACGATGCCCGGCAACGAATCCCGTCATCGTCGGCGTTTTCATGTATTTCATTAGACAACTCCCGGGCACATAGAGCCATACAAATCTAAAAGTGCCGGCCCACGTCATCCAGGATGGCACCTGCCATCACTTGATATAATAACCGTCAGCCTTCCAATTTCCGTCTTTGTCCTGTTCGACCGTCACGGTTTCTGTCGCGGAACTTTTGTCAGCATAGGCGGTCTTAAATTGCATGACGACATATTTGCCGTCCGGCGCACCGGGCAATTCCGTTTTCGTTTCTTCCGAATCCACCGTGCGAACCGCCATTTTGCCGAGCGGCTTGCGGACGGATTCCATGGCGGCCACCCACTTGTCCTGCGTGATCGCGCCTTGAAAAAATTCCGCCGCATCCGTCCAGCTCTGCGCATAATTTCCCGCGTCAATCCCCGCGAGCCAGGCCTGCGCCGCCGTCACCGCCGCCGTTTGTTCCGCCGTGCGCGGGCGGATCAGGTAGGAAATGACCTTCCACTGGCCGTCCGTTTGCCGGGCCAGCGTGACCGTTTCCACCGCGCCGGGCAGCGCGGCGAACGATGTCTCCAGTTGCGCGATAAAATACAAACCGTCCGGCAGTCCCGGCATGCTGGCATTGGTCTGCGTTGAAATTTCTTTGCGCGAGATCAACTTGCCGAGCGGCTCGCGGACTTTTTGGGACAGCTTCACCCAGTCATTCTTGGTGACGGCCGTGTGAAAGCTATCCGCCGCCGTTTCCCAGCTCTGCGGATAATCGCCCGCATCCATCAGCGCCAGCCAGGCCTGCGCGGCGGACTTCGGACCAAAATTGTTTGCACTTTCCGGCCGCACCGCGCTTTTCTCCTGTATCAATCCTGACGGGCCGGTGGTCATGGCCATGATCACGGCAGCGGTCCGGCTCTTGCGGGAATACAAGTCCACGGATACGACCGGCAGTTGCGGGCGGGGATTTTCAATCGCCGTCAGACAAAAACACACTGGCTCGATTTTACCGGGCGAGAAAGAGCCGCCGACCCAGGCCAGCCTGGAATTTGATCCGGCCGGACTGATGGGCGTGCCGCCTTTGACATTCGCACGCCAGTCCAAAAAGTCTTCGCCATAAAGCATCTGGTTGGTCACGGTCGAACCGTCTTCGTAATGGAACACCACATCGCAAACCGGAGTTCCTTCGGGTGACGCGTAAAACGATCCGTGATAGATGTAAAGAGTTTCAAATTTCCGGTTTATTCGGATACCTGTGGTTGCTTCCGGGAAAACAAACGGCGGCTTTCCTTGTGCGCAGCCCTCGCCCCAGAGGCAAAACATTCCGCCAATTTGAAGCGGCACCTGATCAAACACTTGCGTTCCTCTGGGAACACTTTTCCACGCGGGAAAATCAGTGAGTTGATCAAACTGGGATGCGGTCGTCGTGTATTCGGAGCTCAAATCTACCGGAATTGCGGGATCTTTTTGCGCTGCAGACACGTCAGGCTCCAACTGATCGCGACGATTATAAAGCGTCCGAACCTCGTCCGCCGACAATCCGCGATTGTAAAGTGCAAGTTCATCAATGTCGCCAAGGAACGGAAAAGTATTTCCACCGTCGTTGACATTGCCGATGCCGACACCCGGCGACGCGCCGGATTGCAATTCGCCGAAAGGCCGGAGGTCGGTCTTCGCCTCTGCCGCCAGCACGGCATTGGTGTAGAGCCGCAATCTGGAGTAACCGGTGTTGCGATCCAGCGTCGCTGCGATATGAATCCATTCATCATAAGGAATATCCGCGTCCACCATGGCGCTTAACCCGTTCTCATTGCAGATTGTGAAACGCAGATCGTGGTTGCCTTGCATCGAAAGGGAATATGGGTCCAACCCGGGACGGTTATCCCCTCGCCAAAAAATCATGTACCCGGTGCCGCGCACCCGGATCCAGCCGGTGATCGTCATTGCCTTGGTCAGTTCAAATTCAGGCCGGTCGGTCACTTTAACCCCCGTATAGGTGCCATAGGTGAATTTATCCGGGCTGAAGGCGAATGCCCGTCCTACCATGCCATCCGTGTAGGTGACGTTTTCATTCACTGCCTTGCTGCCACTGACGGAATCAATCGTACTGTCTTCACCTGACCACAGGCCGACCAGCCCGGTTTTCAAATTTTCTGGCGTGCTTGCTTGAGCCGCTTCGTTTTCAACTTTGGCCGTTTGCATTTCCCCGGCGGTTCCAAAAGACATCAAATATGGCACGGCAGCATGGCCTTGTGTGTCGCGGAAGCCGTGAAATTTCTGGCTGTTCAACCACCAGCCGTACGTCGTGCCCGGCTCCAGCTTCACTTTTACTATACACGTCCGGTGATCCGGCTCGTAATGCGGCCTGCCGATCATCTCCGGCGCAGAATTTTCCCACGCCGTGCTCCAGCTCCAGGATTGGTCGGCCATGTCCTTGCTGAAGGTGACCTGGACCTCGTATTCGCCCGGCGAAACGTCATTTCTGCCCGCTTCCGGAATGGTCTTGATGACCACCGGTGGCGCGGAATCAATGTCGTGTGCCGGTGCGACGGAGCTCAAATTCATATTACCCTCCGCCGCCGCCTCTTCTTTGGTGCCGAAATAAACCGTCGCGAACGGATGGTGGTCGCCACCATACATCGAGACATGCGGCAGGCCGGGAACCGGGTGAGGATGGATCAGTTCAAATTCACCGTGGCCTTTGGCGATGTTGATGGTTTGGTTCTCCCCGGTGCGGGTGATTGCCTGCGCGCTGTTCGTGGCCGTGATGTATAGCGCCAGCAACGCACTGTCCTGGCTGACCAGATTGTATTCACCCTTGACCACCATGGAATCAGGCGAGCGTTCCACCGACTTGATTTCAATCAAATCGCCGCCCGGGAAATATTTCTGGCCGATGGTATCTGAATCCTCCGCCCGTACGGCGAGCGCGACAAATACGGCGCACAGCAACGGCAATAGTTTTATTTTCATACGAGTTCCTTCCTATTTTTGTTTTGTGGTAAAAGTCAGCAGATATGGCACGGCCGGCCGGCCGGCGGCATCCTTGAAATTGGAAAACTTGTCCGAGTTCAACCAGAAGGCATATGTCTTCCCCGCCTCCAGTTTCACTTTCACCACACACGTCCGGCCGTCATTGTCATAATGCGGATCACCGATGAATTCCGGCGTGGAATCTTCCCACGCCGTTGACCAGCTCCAGGAGCCATCCATCATCGGCCGGCTGAAACGCACGCGGATTTCCGTTTCTCCTGGCTCAACATTACGCGCGCCGGAAACGGGAAACGTCTCGACCACGACCGGCGGCTGTGCGGCAAGCAATGGATTGTCACCCTCCGGGGCTGTTGAACCTTGTTCCAACACTTTGGTTTGCGCATCCACTTCCTGCACGAGGAGATTTTGCGGCGAATAATCCACCAGCAACTCGGCCCGCCGCGCCACGGCTGTACGCAATTCCGCAGAAGCACCCGGCTGGTCGTGCCCGATTTTTTCCAACGCATCGATCCGGGCGAGCAGACGTTGAACCACAAGACTGCTATCAGAATAATCCACCCGGCTGACCGCCAGATCCGTTTTGGCCGCGCGCAAATCGGCAGGTATGCCGGGCTCCTCCTTCGACAAGCGCTCAAGCTCCTTGATACGCACGAGCTGCCTTTGAACGACCAGATTATTGTCGGGATAATCCACGCGTAACTCCGCCAGTTTCGCCTGCGCCTCGCGCAGGTCGGACGGTTCAATATCGTGCGTTTTTGAAACAGGATTTGTTTCAGCCACGACCAGCGGCTGCGTAGCGAGCAATGGAGTGTTACCCTCCGCCGCGGCTGGGCTTTGTTCCAAGGCCTTGATTTCCGCATCCAATTTATGCTTGTTCCACAACTGGAATACTCCGATTAAAAGTACGGTCGACCAACAAACGCCAAGTAGCCAGACGGTTTTCTTGTTGACCCGTTTGGGATTAGAGGTCGGCGGAACGCTTGCATCTCCCGACGGTAACTGGGTCGCCCGCCAGACGCGGCGGATGATAAAGACGAAGATGAAACCGAGTAGCAGCACCGTGCCAATACCTAAAATACCTAAAATGAGGAAAGGCGCGATACTCCATATGATCATCTCCCGTGACGTGTTTGATGAACCCACTTCGACTTTGCCGGAAACCAACAGTGCATCCAGCATTTTCTGCGTAAAAAAGGCGTTTGGCACGGTGAACGGAACTTCCTCTTTCGTTACCTTCCCGTCCTTGTCAGTTTTGAAATAAGTGCCGGTAACCGGAGTAAACGCAGATGCCTGACCACCAATATTGATTTTCGCGTGTGCGATTTCGTTCGCTTGAAATTTATCAAGGAACTCCGCCTGCGTCAGCACCACGGTTGGAGGAAGGTGATTACTTTTTATCGCAAGCATCGCCATGGTTACCGCGATGACGATAATCGCCGCCCATATGCCAATCTTCACAACCGACCGCCAGAAATACGGCTCATTTTCCACTTTCCGCTTTCCGCTCTTGTCGCGCCGCAGCTCCGCGGAGGCGGATTCCGCTTTTTCATCCTGGGCAATCGTCTCCACCTGCGTTTTTAAAACATTCGCCTGTTGAAAACGCATTTACGGCTTCTGCTCCAGCGCGCGCAAAACGATTTCATCCAGCCGCACATCGATCGAAACTTTCCTGGACGGCGCCTCAAGTTTCTTGCCCGGCAGTTCACCCGTGAGCATCTGGTAAAACACCACTCCCAGCGCGTAGATGTCCGCGCGATGGTCCACCTCGCCCGGATTTTCCTTCTGCTCCGGCGACATGTATTGCGGCGTGCCCATCATCTTGCCCGCATCCGTCAACGCGATTGAACCGGTGGCAACCTGTCCGGCCGCCACCGGCTCGTCACCTTCACCTCCCATGATTTTGGCGAGACCGAAATCCGCCACCTTCACGCGCCCGCGCCGGTCGAGCAAAATATTCTCCGGCTTGATGTCCCGGTGCACGATGCCCTGGTCATGCGCGAATTGCAGCGCGTCGCAGATCTGCGGCACGATGGCCAGCGCCTCGCGCGGCGAGATTCGTCCGGCGTGGAGCAATTGGCGCAGATTAACGCCGTCCACAAATTCCATCAGAAAATAAAACTGCCCGCCCGCGTCGCCAAATTCATACAGCGTGACGATGTTGGGATGATTTAATTTCGCCAGCGCCTTCGCCTCGCGCGCAAAGCGTTCCGCGAACGCCGGATCATCGCCGATGCCCGGCGGAAGGATTTTCAGCGCCACGATCCGGTCCAGTTGCCGTTGCCGCGCCTTGTAAACCGCCCCCATGCCGCCCTTGCCGATGAGTTCGAGGATCTCAAGCCGGGGAAATTTAGCGGCGAGTTCCGCGACGGACGGGGGCGTGAAGGCACCTTGTTTTGCATCGGTCACCGTGTCCTCCGACGTCCCCGCTTTGAGCAGGCACGCAGGGCAAAGCCCGGCCAGCGCACCGGACGCCACCGGCGTGCCGCATTGCGGGCATTTGTTGGGTTCGGGCATTGGCGAACCTATTTTTACCGTGTCCATACCCTCTTCAGAAGCAAAACCGGCGAAGTGTTACAATATTTCTAACGAAATTTGAAGGGGCCCTGGAAAATCACCTCCGCCGCCACGATCACGAGAAAAATGACCCCCACCAGCGCGTTTAACCGAAAAAACGCGAGGTTGATCCAGTTCAAACTCCGCCGCCGCGCTATCCAATGTTCGAGCACAAGGCAGCCAACAATGATGAACCAGCCGATGAGATACGCGAAACAACGCGGGCCGAACGCAAACACTCCAAACGCCAGCAATAGTCCGCACATGATCAGGTGCGCAAGAAACGAAGCCGCCAGCGCATTTTGCGGCCCCCACGCGACGACGAGCGACCGCAAACCCTGCGATTTGTCGAATTCGTAATCCTGCAGCGCGTAGATGATGTCAAACCCGACGAGCCACAAAATCACCGAGGAAGCGAGCAGCACCATCTGCACAATTTCCATCGTCGTAACCTCCGTCCCGCGCACCGCCAGCCATGCACCGACCGGCGCGAGCGCAAGCGCGATGCCGAGAAAAACATGCGTATAATCCGTGAACCGTTTCGTGAGCGAATAGAAACAGATCACCACCAAAGCCACGGGCGAAAGCCAGAAACAGATCGGATTTAAGAAATAACTGGCCGCAACCACGCCCGCCGCCGAAATCGCGCACAAGGATATCGCGCTGGCCAATGAAATTTGTCCCGCCGGCAGATGACGGTTTTTGGTGCGCGGATTCAGCGCATCGAATTTGCGGTCCACGATGCGGTTGAACGCCATCGCGCAGGTTCGCGCGCAAACCATCGCCGCCAGAATGAGTCCGAAAACCTTCCAGCCCGGCCAGCCGCGATTATCCCGCGCGGCCACGAGCATGGCCGCCAGCGCGAACGGCAGTGCGAAAACGGTGTGCGAAAAACGCACGAAGCTTCCCCATTTTTGGATCGTCGAGATCATCTTTTTTTCTTCTTAAACTTTTCCGCCGACGCCGCCAGCAGCGCATAAATCGCCGGCCGGCTGGTGCGGTGTCGCGCGCGGTCGAGCGCGTTCAGGTTCATCCAGCCGCGGATGGTCGGATCCGCGCCCGCTTCCAGCAGCGCCTCGACCATCTCAAACGAACCGTCGCCGGCCACTTCGTTGATGGCGGTGTTGCCGATACGCCGGTCATCGTGTGCATTCACATCCGAGCCGGCGGCGACCAGCAGCTTCACCGCCGCGATATGATCGTTCATTGCGGCGCGCATCAGCGGCGTCAGGCTCAACTCGTCAAAAACGTTGAGCAGTTTTTTGTGCTCGGTCTGCAACAATCGCCGGATCTCGCCGATGTCGCCGTCCGCCGCGGCCTGATGCAGCCGCCCCAGCTCAAACCGTTCTTCCAGCGACAAATCTTCCGTGAAACGAAGGATTTTCATTCCGGCTCTTGCGCCCAGCGCGGGGCGAGTTTGTTTTCGATCCCCATGTGGTCCAGCACTCGGGCGACCACTGTGTCCGCCAGTTCAACAATTGTTTTCACACCGGAATAAAAACTCGGATTCGCCGGCATGATCGTCGCCCCGGCCAGCAGCAGCAGATCCATATTTTTGACGTGGATCAGGCTCAACGGCGTTTCCCGCGGCACAAGGATCAATTTCTTTTTTTCCTTCAACACTACGTCCGCCGCGCGCAAGAGGACATCCTCGCTATATCCGTGGGCGATGCGGCCCATCGTGCCCATCGTGCAGGGAATCACCACCATGACATCCGGCGGATTCGAACCGCTGGCAAACGGTGCGTTCATGCTCTTCAGGCTGTGCGTCTGGGCGCCGGCAGGCAGCTTTATTCCTTCCGGCAGCTCGGTGGCGATGACCTGGTGCGCGTAGTTGCTGAACACGACGTGGATTTCGTGTTCGGCCGGCTTCAGGTTGTCCAGCAGCCGCTGCGCGTAAATTGCGCCGGTCGCGCCGGTGATGGCGACGAGAATTTTCACGCGAACATAATGCCGCAATCTCGTCCGGCAAACAAGCCGCACCGATGAATCAAATTGTCTACGTTCGCCGGATGCCCTAGGCTCGCCGGATGAAAAGTTTTTTTTACGCCCTTGGATTTATGCCCTGGTTGGTGGCGCTTTGCGCCTCCGCCGCAGGGCTGTCCATGCACGTGGAGCCAGTCCCGCAGTGGAACCAATATTTCGAGCGGACGAACGGCTGGATCGGCGCGGATGTGGCGTATTCCATTCCGCTGGCCGCCGACAAAACCTTCTGGCTGTTCGGCGACACCTTTGACGGCCAGGTGAGCGACGGCCAACGAGTCCATGCACGGATGATCCACAGCTCGATCGCCATCCAGCGTTCCGGGGAAGCGCCGGATTTTTATTATCCAACCAATAAAAAAGGCGCGCCGGAATCGTTCATGAAATCGCCCGATGGCAAAACGGATTTCTGGCTGCTGGACGGCGTGCGTCTCGACCGCGGCCTGTTTTTCTTCATGCTGCAAATGCAGTGGACGGGCAATTCCGTCTGGGGATTTCACAGCGTGGGAACATGGCTGGCCACCGTGGCCAATCCGGACGATCCGCCCGCCCGCTGGAAGATCAAAAAGAAAAAACTGCCGTTCCTGACGGCGCCCAACGGTGAACCGGCCAGCTTCGGGAGCGCCATCCTGCAGAGCGGTGGTTTTATCTATGTCTACGGCTACACCAACCCGAAAAATACAAGTGCGCCCAAAAGTCTGTTGCTGGCACGCGTGCCGGAAAATCGACTGGACGACTTCACCGCGTGGGAATTTTACACCAAGGACGGCTGGACCGGTGATTTTGAGAAAACCACGTCGCCGTTTACCGATGCACCACCGGAAGGTTCGGTTTCCTGGCAGCCGCTGGTGAAAAAATTTGTTTTTGTTTATATGGACGGTATCTGGGGGAAAATCGTCATGCGAACGGCCAATGCGCCTGAAGGACCATGGAGCGCGCCGGCGATGATCTATCAATGTCCCGAGATAAAAATCACGCCGAAGGTTTTTTGTTACGCCGCCAAGGCCCATCCCGAACTGGGCGGGACGAATGAATTGCTGATCAGCTACGCCTCCAATTCGATGGATCCGCCCGAAGTGATGAGCCATGCACAACTGTATTGCCCCCGTTTTATCCGCGTAAAGTATGAGGTGCGTTAAGCTGCGACTCAAAACTGCTTGAGTACAATTTTTCCTTCCGCAGAATATGCGCGTGTTCAAATCCGCCGGAATCCTTTTCAGCCTCGCGTTGCTGTTTTTTGTCGCGGGCTGCGAATCGCCGACCGAGCCGCCGCCGCAGGAATGGTCATTGACGAATTCCGTGCCCCTGCTGAAAACAAACGTGCCCTGGCAACCGATCCCGACGGTCGCAAAAACCAATGCCCCGATGGTCCGCACGAATCTGCCGCCGCCAAGGCCTTCCAAGCCCCCGATCATTTACGCTTACACGTCGCTCAATAACTGGACTGCGGAACAAAAACTTTCGGAGCCATTGCTCCTCACTAAATCGCCGCTCACAACCTATTCGGTGAGTTCCAGACAGGGCGTCCTCGTGCTCGCCATCGGCAGCCGCGAAGCCACCTGGAATGGCGTCACGTTCCATCTGGGCTTCGCGCCGGAGTTCATTGACGGACAGGTTGCCGTCCACGGCCTCGACTTGAGAAAAAATTTCGAACCGCTGCTCACCGACCCGCCATTGGCTTTTCCCGGCACGAACCGCGTCATTGTCATCGACCCGGGCCATGGCGGTGCCAACGCAGGTACGATTGCCGTGAATGACCATCAATTGGAAAAAGACCTTACTCTGGATTGGGCGCGACGTCTGAAACCGCTTTTGGAAACGAACGGCTGGACGGTTTACCTTACCCGCACCACTGACTTTGACGTGTCGCTGTCCAACCGCGTCGCGTTCGCGGAAGCCCGTCACGCGGATCTGTTTGTCAGCCTCCATTTCAATTCCGCCGCGCCGGACAAAAAGGAAAACGGCCTCGAAACCTACTGTCTCACGCCGCAAGGCATGCCCTCGACGCTCACGCGCGGCAATCCTGATTTCACGCCGCAGTGGTTTCCCAACAACGCCTTTGACGAGGAAAATTTCCAGCTCGCGATGCGCCTGCACGCCGCCGTGCTACGCGCCAGCGGCGAGGACGACCGCGGTGTGCGCCGCGCACGGTTCATGGGCGTGTTGCACGGTAACCGCCACCCGGCCATCCTGATTGAAGGCGGCTTTTTGTCGAATCCGGCGGAAGCGAAAAAAGTTGAAGACGCCGGGTTCCGTCAAAAGCTTGCGGAAGCCGTCGCAAATGCACTGGCCGAAGCCAGGGTCCAAAGTCTAAAATCCGCCGTCACCAACGCCCCGTGAAATCATCAACCATCATTTCTCCATCCTCATTTGTCCTGGTAACCGGCGGCGCTGGATTTATCGGCTCCCATCTCGTTGAGCGTTTATTGAACGACGGCAAAAGCGTTATCATTATTGATGATTTTTCAACCGGCAGCATGGACAATTTGCGCACCTTTCGGGAAAACCCGCGACTGAAGATCATCCGATCAAAAATTTCCAAATGCAAAAATCTACCCGCGCTCGCGAAAAATGCGGAATTCATCTTTCACCTCGCCGCAACCGTCGGCGTGGAACTGGTCGTCAAATCAGCGCTGCATGTTTTGGAATCCAGCTTTCATGAGACGGAAATTTTGCTTCGCGCCGCCGTGGCCAATTCCACGCCGATCCTGCTAACCTCGACCTCGGAGGTTTATGGCAAAAGTGCCAAGGCGGAATTCTCCGAGGAGGATGACCTGCTCATCGGCCCGCCGACACAATCGCGCTGGAGTTACGCCAACGCGAAACTCACGGACGAGTTTCTGGCGCTGGCCTGTGCGCGCGAAAAGAACCTGCCGGTCATCATCGCGCGGTTGTTCAACACCGTCGGCCCGCGCCAAACCGGCAGTTATGGCATGGTGCTGCCGCGATTCATCGCCTCGGCCAGGGCCGGCAAACCCCTCAGGGTGTTCGGTGACGGCAAACAGTCGCGCTGCTTTTGCCTCGTTCATGACGTGGTGGAATCACTTGTGCGTCTGCAAAAAAACCAAAAGGCGCGCGGTGAAATCTTCAACATCGGCGGCACGGAGGAAGTGTCCATCCTGGAATTGGCAAAACTCGTGGTCAAAACCCTCGGGTCCCGGTCAAAGATTGAATTGATCCCGTACGATCAGGCCTACGCGCCCGGTTTCGATGACATGCGCCGTCGCAAACCACGCGTGGAAAAACTGGAACGCTTTGTGAACTTCAAACCGCGGACGAAATTGCAGGAAATCATCCGCATTACGGCAGAATAAAAGGTTCCCGCTGTTTTCGGTGGAGCGATGGTTTTACAAAGCCATTCTGTAAGGACTGAAAAATGGCGTTCCGGCGGGTTTCCAGCAGACGGACTTCATTGAGTCATCGCCTGTATTGTCCGCGATGCCACCCATCGCATTACATCCGTCGCATTACTGACTCGACAAACCAGTCGGCAATCTATAAAATTCACATACCCGCATTGCACGGCATCAATGCGGGTATGTGTTTTTATTACCGGTTATAATATTATAATAGTTCATTGATGGAAGGTTCTGCGCAAATTGTAGTTGTTCGCTTGAAGTTTAAATAAGGCAACTCCGGACGGTTTAGTTCCTATCAGGCATTCCAGCAAAAACAGCGAAGAACCGAATAAAAGCACCTAAATCTTCTGCCAGTCCGGTTTTTGGTCGTAAACCCAGCGATAATACTCCTGCATCTTCAATTCGGATGCCGAGGCCTCGTCGAGAAAAACCGTCACCTTGGGATGCCATTGCAGCGCGCTCGCCGGATTCATCGCCGTGATGGCACCCTCGACCATGCCGGCGACGGCGTGGGCCTTGTTTTTGCCGAACGCCAGCAGCACGCAATGGCGTGATTCCAAAATCGTGCCGATGCCCATGGTGATGACATGATGCGGCACGGCGGACTCATTGCCGAAAAATCGCGCGTTGTCCGCCAGCGTCTGCGGCGTGAGCGTCTTGATGCGCGTGCGTGAGGCAAATGAAGACGTCGGTTCGTTGAAACCGATATGCCCGTCCGTGCCGATGCCGAGAAGCTGGATGTCGAGCCCACTGGCGGCTGAAATCTTGCGCTCGTAATTTTCGCAGGCGGCAGGAATATCCTTCGCGAGCCCGTCGGGAATATTCACGCTTTTGATCGCGATGTTCACATGGCGGAAAAGGTTTTCCCACATGAAGCTGTGATACGATTGCGGGTGCTGCGGCGACAGGCCCACGTATTCGTCCAGATTGAACGTCGTCAGCTTGCTCCAGTTGAGTTTCTGGGCGACGAGTTCGCGGTAAAGATTTTCCATCGTGCCGCCGGTGGCCAGGCCGAGCACGGCGGCGGGCTTTTCATTGATCAGCTTCGCGACAAGCCGGGAGGCGATTTTTGTCGCCGCCTCCGCCGTGGGTTGAATGATGATTTCCATGGATTAAATCTTTCCAAGACGCTTGTTCACCTTTGATTTCACGTCATCGCGGAACTCCTCGATGAAGCCGGCCGTGAAATCAGCGAGATCGAGCGCGGGATTCTGGATCAGCGGCGTCAGGTCCATGCCAAAGATCACCTGTGTCGCCTTGTCCGTGGAATGCGAATCAAAGAACGTTGCGTTGGCGGAACGCCGTCCCAGCGTCGCCAGATCATAACGCTTGCCGCCGGCGATTTGCGAATCGAACATGCCGTTCATCTTCGCCGCCAGCCGGTCATGACCGCTTACGTCCATCACCACTTTCTTCGGGTCGGCGAGCCAGTCAAGGTTGCGCCAAACCTCGCAGCCGACGACGCGTTTCGGCAGTTTGCTTTTCGGCAGTTCGCGCAATGCCTGGATCACGGCCACCACCACGCCGATGTGTGTGTCGTGTTTGTCGGCCAGATTGTGCGTGTAAACCACCTCCGTTTTCGTCGCCGAAAAAATTTGCTTCAGATCTTCCTTCAACGAGACATCCGTCGCGCTTTTTACCGCACCGCTCGGATAATCCAACTGGATCATCGCGCCATAGCCGCCCAGTTTTGCCGCCTGGTTCTGCTCCTTGCGGCGGACCGCCATCATCTGGTCATCGGAAAATTTCCTGTACTTGCCGGTGCGGGCGCTGCCCGCGCCGTTCGTGCAGGTCACGCCGCCGAACCATTTTGATTTGCCGGCCTTGCCCTCCAAAATTCCGTGGAACGCCATGAACTCCAGGTCGTCTTGATGCGCGCCGACGCCCAGATGCGTCACCCTCCGCAAGGCCGGAGCAACGGATTTGCCGTCGGGAATGTAGATTTCCGCCGTTGGATTCTGGAATTTCATTTTATTTTCTAATGGCCGGCAGACTCGCCGCCGCCACCGCCTGACCGACGCGCCGAGACTTTTCGTCCGGCACGCGGATCTCGATCTTGCGCGCGACCTCCGGGAAATGCTTCTTCAAAACTTCGTGCGCCTTGGCGATCACGATATCGCCGCCCTTGCCGGTCGTCACCCGGCCAAGAATCAGCGCCGACTGATAGTCATAAAATTCCGTATATTGCGCCAGCGCACAGCCGAGATAGATGCCGACCGTTTCGTAAATCCGCGCGGCGCGGTCGTCACCCTTGGCCATAAGATTTTGGACTTCCTTCAGGCGCTCCGGCAAACCCATTTTTTCCGGCAGCGTAATCTTTGCGGCCCGCAAAAGCTTGTTCACGGCCTGCTGCGAGAAATACATCACGCCTGTGCCCCGGTCACGAGACCATTCGTCCTCCGCCGCCTCCGGATTCATGTCCACGGGCACGAATGCGAGTTCATTCAGCCATCCGGGAATCCGCCCGTGCTTGTCCATGAATCCCGCCGCCTGGCTCGAACCCATGGCGATGCCGAGCATGCCGCTGGCGCCAAGCGACAACGCTCCCGCGAGCGCGGTCACGTCACCGTCATTCATCACCTGCACCGGCACATTCCACTCGCGCTGGATGCGTTTGAAAACCTTGGCCGCACGCGGAAAATCTTTTTTTGGAATCGCGCGCAGCAGTGACGCCACGCGGATTTCGTTGTCCACGATGATACCCGCGGAACTGCCGCCGATGGCATCCACGCGCGGCAGATACGCCGCCGCGCGATGCAGGCCGCTGACGATGTGATGATAATGATATTCAGGATTTGCCTGGGTCTTCGGATCCCACGGCACCTCGTCGGTATAAACGGCGTTGCCATCGATCACGGCGGAAAATTTGTAGTCGCTCGCGCCAAGATCAAAACCGATGCGGCAGCCTTTGAGATGCCCGCCCGCCGCGATCTTGGATTCCTTCGCCACCGGGACCTTTTCCGGCGTGGTGACCACGACGGAAAACTTTTTCGCGTAGGCGAGCGTCATCATCTCAAAGTCAAACTTTCGCGCGCCACGCGGCGAATAGATTTTGGCGATGGCCATGCCGATTTTTTTTGGTCCGCCGATGTAGAGTTTTCCGCCGCCCCAGGCCCACAACAAAAATTTCACCAGCCTTTCGACATAGCGCAAGGTCACCGCGTCGGCATCCGGCATCACCGCCGTTTCGAAGCGTGAGACCAGTTTGTTTTCGCGCTCCAGCCCGATGACCAGCGGCACGGCGCGCCCGGATTTTTTGGCGGCTGCGACGTAGTTGCGATTGAACAACACCGCCGGTTGAAAATTTTCATCCAGCGGCGCGGGGAACTTTTCCATGATCGAATTCATTTCACTGAGGTGTCGAAAGCGGACGATAATTCACGCCCATCGCATCGAGACGCTTCTCATTGACGGCGGTACGAGCTTTGAAATTATCCCAGTCGCGAGTGTCCTTGGGAGACCAGTCGGCCTCGGCCAGCGCGCCAAGGCGCGGAAACATCATGTATTCGGCGTGACGAAAATTGGGAACGTATTCCGCCCACAGGTTTGCCTGGCCGCCGAGAATACGAGATTGATATTCCGCCGGCACGTTGGTCGGGATGGGATCAAATTCATAAACTTTTTCCAGCGTCAGGACAGAAGGTTTTGCCTCTTTGTAGCCGATGGCCTTGGGCTCGATGGCACGATTGGTGGATTGGTAATGGTCAAAGTAACAGTACTTGGTCGGCGTCATCACGACATCGTGGCCGCTCGAGGCAGATTCCGCCCCGCCGCCGATCCAATCCATAAGCGCCGCGCTCGGCGTCAGGCCGCCCTCGCGGATCTCGCTCCAGCCGATGATGTTTTTGCCGTAACCGTTGACGATCTTCTCGATGCGTGCCGTAAAATACGCCTGCAACTCTTTTTCATTCTTCAAACCCCGGGCTTTCATCAACGCCTGGCACGCGGGCGAATTGTGCCACGTGTCCTTCGGCACTTCGTCGCCGCCGATATGGATGAATTTGCCGGGGAACAATTTTGAAACCTCGCGCAAAACATTGCCGAGAAAAACGTAAGTCGCCTCATTGCTCACGTCGAAAATGCCGTGCATGCCGCTGGTATCGTGGTCGGTGTCAAACGGTCCGCCGGTGCAACTGTACTGCGGATAGGCCGCAAGCGCCGCGGTCGAATGGCCGGGCATCTCGATCTCGGGAACGATCGTGATGTGCCGCGCGGCGGCGTAGGCCACGACCTCGCGGATTTCCTTCTGCGTGTAAAAACCGCCGTACCGTCCATGCTTGTCGTACGCCGTCGCGGAATTCGAGGGAAACCCCCAATCGACCCCCTTGCGCCAGGCGCCGACCGAGGTGAGCTTCGGATACTTTTTGATCTGGATGCGCCAGCCCTGGTCATCCACAAGATGCCAGTGGAACGTGTTCAACTTGTAGAGCGCCATCAAATCGAGAGTCTTTTCAACTTCCACCTTCGTGAAAAAATGACGGCTGACATCGAGCATGAAACCGCGCCAGCCGAAACGCGGGGAATCGGAAATATCGGCGCAAGGGACTTTCCAATCGAAATCCTTCACGACGTTCGTTGAAAAGATTTCCGGCGGAAGTAGTTGCAGCACCGTTTGCGAGCCGTAAAACAGACCCGCGGTCGTCGGGGCGGTGATGTTGATCCAATTCCGCCTGATAGATAGTTCATAGCCCTCGCTTCCAAGCGTTGCGAGCAGGTTGCTGTCCACCAAAATAGTTATTTCGCTCGCGGCCGGCGAACCGGTATCCGGCTTCACGGGCAATTTATAGCCGGTGGATTTTCGCAGCGTAGCGGCGAGCAAATTTGCCTCCGACTTGCCTTCGGTGAAGGTGATTTTGGTTTCCGGCGTCAGCTCAAATTCGCCGGCCAGCATCTTCACGCTTTGCGGCTGCGGTATGACGTTAATTTCATCCGCGGCGCCGGCCAGCGCGCAACCCGCAGAAAAAACCGCGATACAATAAATGGTTTTCAAAATAAATTTCATCGATGTTTACCCTCAAAATGCTCTTCGATCTCTTCCAAAGTTTTTCCCTTCGTCTCCGGCAGGAAAAAAGTTGCGGTCACAAAATAGACCACGGTACAGCCGGCGAAAACGAAGAACATGGCCGAGTAACCGTATTCACCCACGGTCGGCAGAAACATCGCCGCGATGGTCGTGGAAATGGCGATGTTGATGAGCAGCGCGAAGCTCATGCCGTTGCTGCGGATGCGCGTGGGCATCAACTCGGACAGCGCCAGCCAGACGCACACGCCCGGCCCGACGGCGAACGATGCCATGAAACAGTAGATCAAAATCGCCGTAAGCCAGCCGTTCGCCTCGCTCGGCACGGGCGTGATGATGGCATGCTCGATCTTTAACGGCGCGGTGCGGGATTTTCCCAGATCACTGAAGGGATGTTGTATCGTTGTGGCAATTTTCGTGAGCGCACTGGTCCCGGCGGGAACGCAGCTCGCCCGCTCGATGGAAATACTGGAATTCGTATCGTCGGAGCGGATGACTTTGGACGCGGCACGAAAATCGCCGTAGGAATAGATCACGACCAGCGTGCACGGCCGGGAATCGGTTTTGACCGGCTGCAGGGCGGTGCGATTCATCGCATCGGTGATGCCGTCGAATGTGATCTGTGCCGTCGGGTTGGTGGCGACGACCATCGTTTGCACGAAGTCCTTCACATCCACGCGTTGAGCTTCGGCCTTTTTGAAAACCATTCCGACGGCGAGCATTGAAATGATGACCCCCGCGCTGCCGAGCGAGAGCAAAAATTTTCTACCCCTTTTGTCCACCAGCGCGATGGCCACAATGGTCGCGAGAAAATTAACGCCCGTCTGTATCACGCCGCCGACATGCGCCCCATAATCTCCGAGACCGGCCTGGATAAAGATCGTGGTGTTGTAACCGATGACCGAGTTGATACCCGTGGCCTGGTTGCAAGCGAGGATGATGCACGCCAGCACGAAAGGCAGGATGTATTTACGCTGGAAGAGCGAATCGTTTGCCAGCGCTTGCGAGGATTTATTTTTATCCGCGGCGGCGGTTTCCTCCATCTCGCGTAATTCGATCTCCGCCTGGCTTTCCGTGCGCGACCGCAACAGCGCGGTACGGGCGGCATCTTTTTTTCCCTTGCGGAAAAGCCAGCGCGGCGATTCCGAAACCATGAAAGCCAATAAAACAAAAACGATTCCCGGTGCCAGCGTCGCCCAAAAAATCCCGCGCCAGGCGGCATCTTTCAGCGCAAAGAGCCTTTGCGCATCGCCAAGCTTGGCCACCGCGTCCACTTTTCCACTGAAAACAAACCCGATGATCGCGGCAGCGAAAATGCCCAACGTAAGGAGCCACTGGAAAACACCCGTGCCCTTGCCGCGTGTGCCGGCGCTCAAACATTCGGCCAGATATAGCGGGACCGAGATGCCCATCAACCCGCCGCTGCATCCCTGCAAGATCCGGCCCAGGATCAGGGCGTTGTAGCTGTGGGACAAGGCGATGATGGGAACGCTGATGGAAAATAGGATGCCACTGAAAACCATCATCGTTTTACGCCCGAGCAAGTCGGAGAGCATCCCTGCAAAAAGGGTTGAAAAAACTCCGCCCAGATAGAATGCCGCGACGATGAAAGAAGTTTGATTGGAAGTAAGTGTTGTATTGGTTGCTGCATCCTTGAACGTGTCTTCCAAATATGGGAGCGCCCCGGAGACAATGCCCACATCGATGCCAAACAGGAGCCCGCCCAGGCCGGCCACGAACAGCAGGAAACGGTTGTAGCCGGCTTTGGCGGACTGGTTTTCAGACAAAATTTGTTCGCTCATAAAATGCAGCCGTGTTACAGCCGTCTCGAATACGATTCACCTTGCACCTGACGCCGTGCGATGCCATCGACGGGAAGTCGGTGGGAGAATCCTAGCCACGCCGGTGCGCGGCGTCAATTTGCGAACGACATTTGCATTGCCAAATTTCGCAAAGAAGGCGGACCGGAAACTAAATCATTACCAGATCTCACGCCTTGGGCCAGCCCCCCGAACGGGGGGGATAGAGTGAGTGGTACAATATTTTGCCTTTTCACCCTCAACGACGCGAATGGATCCAGTGCATCGTTTTTTCCGCCAGCCGGTCAAAGGCGGTGACGCACAGTTCCAGATGTTCCTCCTTGGTGTCCTCAATCTTGTTGTGGCTGATGCCATGCAAACTTTGGACGAACATCATCACAGTGGGAATTCCCGCCGCCGCAACTTCCGCTGCATCATGCAGCGGCCCGCTCGGCAGACGATGCGATTTCCCGCAGGTCTCCCGGATGGACTCGTCACAGAATGAAATCAATTCGTCATTGAACGGACGCGGAGCGATCTGCCAGAGGCGCTCCCACGAAACTTTCACATTACCTTCGCGGGCAAATTTTTCGCTGGCAGCTTTGGCCCCGGCCAGCATGGTTGCAAGTTTAGTGGAATCCAAATGGCGCTGGTCCAAGGTGATCCGGCATTCTTCGACGACGCTCGTGACAATGCCCGGCCTGGTCGTGCAGGAACCAATCGTGCAAACGCCATTGCCGCTGAGTTCGGCGATCTTATAAATTTCTGAACTCATTTTCGCAGCGGCGAGGAAGGCATCCTTGCGTCGGTTCATCGGCGTGCTGCCGGAATGCGCCGCCTGCCCGTGAAACGTGATGGCATGGCGCTCCACCCCGAATGTGCCCAGTACCGCACCCAGCGGCAAATCCAGGTCCAGCAACACGGGACCCTGCTCGATGTGCAGTTCCAGATATGCGGCGGCGTTTTTTAGTTCTTTGCCGGAATCCTTCACGCGCTCGAAATCAATGCCGACGTTTTTTAAGGCGTCAGGCAAAGTGATGCCGGCCTTGTCTTTTAAGCCGCGCGCCTCGTTCATGTCCAGATTTCCCGAACAGGCGGAGGAACCGAACAAACTTTTACCAAAGCGTGCGCCCTCTTCATCCGCCCAGTCCACGAGCCGCACGGTCACGGGCGGTTTGCCGTGATATTGCGCGTTGATGCGGCGCAGGATTTCCAGGCCGGCCATCACATTGAGGCAGCCATCCAGCCAGCCGCCGTTCGGCACGGAGTCCATGTGACCGCCGATGAACAGGCATTTTTCGGATTCGCCGCGCAGCGTTGACCAGAGGTTTCCGGCGGCGTCGCGATGGGTTTCGACGGGCAGTTCGGAAAGTTTTTTTTGCAGCCACTTGCGCGTCTTCGTCCACATCGGCGTGAAGGCGATGCGTTGCGCGCCGTTTTCATTGCCGGTGAGCGTGCGGAGTTCCTTCAACTCGGCAATGGTTCGTTTGGGGTTGAGCGCGGAATTCACGTTCGTAAGTTATTTTTCCTTTTCCGAAAAATTATTGTAGCCAATGGCCGCAAAGCGAGTTAAAAGTGAAGCGTATCAAAACAAGGAAAACCGTATGCCCACATTAGCCACGACCGTTGATGGTCTCAAATTGCCGAATCCTTTTGTCATTGGATCCGGACCGCCGGGAACGAATCTCAACGTCATTTCACGCGCCTTCAAGGAAGGCTGGGGCGCGGTCATCGCCAAGACGGTGTCGCTCGACGCGAGCAAGGTCATCAACGTCACGCCGCGTTACGGCAAGCTGCATTCCACCGACGGCAAGGAGGTCATCGGCTGGGAAAACATCGAGCTGATCAGCGACCGTCCGTTCAAGCTGTGGGAGGACGAATTCAAAAAGTGCAAAGACATGCACCCGGACGGCGTGCTCATCGCGAGTATCATGGAAGAATACGCGAAAGACCGATGGGTCGAACTCGTCGAACGCTGCCAGGCTTGCGGCGTGGATGCGTTTGAATTGAACTTTTCCTGTCCGCACGGCCTGCCCGAACGAAAGATGGGCGCCGCAATGGGCCAGGACCCGGAAATTTTGGAAGAGGTCTGCTCGTGGGTCAAAGGCGCGACCAAAATCCCGTTCTGGGCGAAGATGACGCCGAACATCACGCACATCGAAGACCCGAGCCGGGCGGCTTTACGCGGCGGTGCCGATGGCATTGCGGCCATCAACACCATCCGCAGCGTCATCGGAGTGAATCTCGAAACACTCCGCCCTGAACCGAGTGTGGAAGGCTACACGACGCCCGGGGGCTATTCGTCCCGCGCGGTCAAACCCATTGCACTCCGTATGGTTATGGAGGTTGCCAAGCTGATTGAAATTGAATTTCCCGGCCGTTCGCTCTCCGCCATCGGCGGCGTTGAAAACGGCAATGACGCGGCAGAATTTATTCTGCTCGGCGGCGACACCGTACAAGTCTGCACCGGCGTGATGAAGTTCGGCTACGAACACGTCAAACCGATGTGCGAGCAGTTGCTCGCCTTCATGGACAAGCATAAATTTAACACGATTGCTGATTTCAAAGGCAAGTCGCTGCCGTATTTCACCACGCACGCCGACCTCGTGAAACGCCAGGCCGAGCGCAAGGCCGCGCAAAAAGCCGCCGCCGCCGCGCCCAAAAAAATGGTGCAGGCCGACGGCGAATGGAGCGGCGATGATTTCGTGAAACAGTCGAATGACCTCGCGCGGTAAAGTTTTCGTTCGGGAGCAAATCGACAAGCCATGCCCATTCGCCCACGAGTAAAAATCTGCTGCATCAAGTCGCCCGCGGAAGCGGCGCTGGCGATCGCCTGCGGGGCGGCGGCGGTGGGTCTGGTTTCCGCCATGCCGAGCGGACCGGGCGTGGTTTCGGAAGCGACCATCACGGAAATTTCCGCGACCGTGCCGCCGCCCGTCGCCACATTTTTGCTGACCAGCGAGCGTTCGCCGGAAGCCATCGTTTCGCAACAACGCCGGTGCCGCACGAATACGCTCCAGCTTTGCGATCATCTGCCCGCCACGGTTTATCCGCCGTTGCGCGAAGCATTGCCCGGCATCGCCCTGGTGCAGGTCGTCCATGTGGACGGCCAGGAATCAGTTGATTACGCCATCGCCGCGGCCATACATGTGGACGCACTTTTGCTCGATTCCGGCAATTTGCGCCTCGCCGTCAAGGAACTCGGCGGCACGGGACGCACGCACGACTGGACGTTGAGCCGCCGCATCCGCGACGCGGTACGCGTGCCGGTTTTTTTGGCGGGCGGCCTTACGCCGGCGAATGTCGCGGACGCCATCGCCGCGGTTGAACCGTTCGGCCTCGACCTGTGCAGCGGCGTGCGCACCAACGACAAATTGGATGCCGGAAAACTCCGCGCTTTTTTTGCCGCCGTCAACCAGGCGACCAATTAAAAAAATTTTATTATTATGCAACTCGAACCCTGTCCCAATTTAATCGGCGGCGAATGGATTGATTCCAAAACCGCGCGCACGCCGGTTTTTAACCCGTCCATCGGCGAAGTGATTTCTGAATGCCCGGTCGGCAGCGTGGCCGATGCGAACGCGGCCGTCGAAGCCGCCCACGCCGCATTTCCCGCGTGGATGGAAACGCCACCGGTCGAACGCGCGCGCATCCTTGGCCGTTTCAAGATGTTGATGGAAGATAATTTCGAGGACATCGTCCGCTGCAACACGCGTGAACACGGCAAGACGCTGGTGGAATCGCGCGGTGACGTGAAGCGCGGCATGGAAGTCATCGAGTTCGCGCTCGGCGTACCGTCGTTGATGATGGGCGAAGTGCTGGAAAACGTCGCGCGCGGTATTGATTGCGAGGCCATCCGCCAGCCGCTCGGCGTTTGCGTGGGCATCACGCCGTTCAATTTCCCTGCGATGGTGCCGTTATGGATGTATCCCATCGCCATCGCGTGCGGCAATACGTTTGTGCTGAAGCCGAGCGAAAAGGTGCCGCTCACGGCCCTTAAGATCGCGAAGCTTCTGGAGAAGGCCGGTCTGCCCAAGGGCGTGCTGAACATCGTTCACGGCGGCCGCGAAGTCGTGGACACTCTGCTCACGCATCCGAAGGTGAAGGCGATTTCATTTGTCGGTTCCACGCCGATTGCGCGCTACATCTACGAGGTCGGTACGAAGCACGGCAAGCGCGTGCAATCGAATGGCGGGGCGAAGAATTACGTCGTCATCATGCCCGATGCGGACGTGGAGAATTCCACGCGCGGCGTCATCGAGGCCGCGTTCGGCTGCGCCGGCGAACGTTGCATGGCGGGATCGACCGCGGTTGTCGTCGGCGCGGCGGAAAAACTAGTTTTGCCCACGCTGGTGGAAGCCACCAAACGCATTAAGGTCGGCCCGACGGATCGCGACGCCCAGCCCGATATGGGCGCGGTGATCACTCAACAGCACCGCAATCGCGTGGAGGAATTGATCAGCCTCGGCGAACAACAGGGAGCCAAAGTTTTGGCGGACGGTCGCGGCGTGAAAGTCACTGACGCACCCAATGGTTTCTATGTCGGTGCGACCATCCTGGACCGCATCGAAAGCAACATGACCGTCGCCAAAGAGGAGATTTTCGGCCCTGTCCTGAATGTTATCCACATGGAGGACCTCGGCAAGGCCATCGAGCTGGCGAACAAATCCATGTATGGCAATGGTGCTTCCATCTTTACCCGCAGCGGCAAGGCGGCACGCGAGTTCAAGCACAGCGCGAAAGCCGGCATGATCGGCATCAACATCGGCGTGCCCGCCTCGATGGCGTGGTTCCCGTTCAATGGCTGGGATGAATCATTTTTCGGCGACCTGCACATGCAGGGCCGCGAAGGTGTGCAATTCTTCACACAGCAGAAGGTCACTACTAGCCGGTGGTTTAGTTATGGCGAGGGCGACATCTGGCATACGGAAAAAAAATGACGGGCGATATGTGACGAGTCTGCCAAATTATTTTATGAGCCTCCTGATAAAAAATGGTGAGATAGTCACGGCGGACAGCCGTTATGTCGCGGATATCTTTTGCGAAGGCGAAACCATCACGCGCATTGATAAAAACATTTCTGCGCCGAAAAACTGCAAAGTCATCGATGCGAAGGGGAAATATGTTTTTCCCGGCTTCATCGACCCGCATGTGCACATTTATCTGCCGTTCATGGGCACGATGGCGAAGGACGATTACATCACCGGCAGCGAGGCTGCGCTGGTCGGCGGCACGACGACGTTGATCGAGATGTGCTGTCCCGCGCGCAAGGACGACACCTTGAAAAGTTTCGAGCTGTGGATGAGCCAGGCGGAGGGCAAGTCCGCCTGCGACTTCACGTTTCACATGGGTGTGACCAAATTTGATGAGATCACGGAAAAGCAACTGCGGGAAATCGTGAAGCGCGGCATCAGCTCGTTCAAAATATTTCTCGCCTATAAGGGCGCGTTTGGGATCGATGACTCGGAGCTATATCGCACGTTGAAACTCGCCAAGGAGCTCGGTGTCATCGTCACCGCGCATTGCGAGAACGAAACCCTAGTGACCGAGCGTTGCAAAGAACTCATCGCCGCCGGCAAGACCGGTCCGGGCTTTCATGAACCGAGCCGCCCGGTGCAGGTCGAGGCCGAGGGGGTGCATCATCTGATGACTTTTGCCGAACTCACGGGCGCGGCGACTTACATCGTGCATCTCAGTTGCAAGGAAGCGCTCGACCAGGCTGTTGCCGCCCGCCAGCGCGGCGTACGCGTTTCGGTCGAAACCTTGATCCAATATCTGGTGCTCGATAAAACCTACGCGGAGAAGCCGAAGTTTGAGGGGGCGAAATTTGTCATGTCACCGCCATTGCGTGATGTACGAAACCAGGAAGTACTTTGGAACGGCCTGCGTGACGGTTTGGTGCAAACGGTTGCCACCGACCACGCGCCGTTCGACTTTCACAAGCAAAAGGAAATGGGCAAGAGTGATTTCACAAAGATCCCAAACGGCATCCCGTCGCTCGAAGAACGCGTGAACCTGCTCTATACCTACGGTGTGAAGACCGGCAAGATAGATTTGCACACGTTGGTGAACGTTGCCAGCACCCAGGTGGCGAAGACATTCGACCTGTTTCCGCGCAAAGGCACGATCCAGTTGGGCGCAGATGCCGACCTCGTCGTCTTCGACCCGCATTATCGCGGCAAGATTTCCGTGAAGACGCAGCACATGAACCTCGATTACAGCGCGTTTGAGGGGTGGAAAATCGAAGGTCGGCCCAGCGTGGTCACCGTTCGCGGACAAATTGCGGTGCGGGACGGGAAATTTACCGGCAAGCACGGTCACGGGAAATTTTTGGCGCGCAAGCCGGGGCATTTTTGAGCGCTTAGAGCATTTGAAAATTACTGTGGCTGAGGTGATTGCCCAGCGCTCTCACTCCCGTGAACCCAAAGTTGGTGGGACGTACACCTCACCCCGGCCCTCTCCCCATCAGCTCAGCAGACTCCGCCGACGCGGAGAGGGGGAAACGCTCCCAGCGTCTCGGCGTTGGAACGCGCCTGGTGATTCAGGGGTTCACTTCAAACTTTTTTTTTGGCGCGGTTCCGCCATCATGCGCGGAAATGTTTTCATCCGATATCAAATCCGTCCATTTCACCGGCATCGGCGGCACGGCCATGGCCGCCGCCGCAGCCGCCATGCTCGACAAGGGCTTTCAGGTCACCGGCTCCGACCAGAATGTCTATGAGCCGATGGCGTCGTTCCTCGCGGGCAAAAAAATTGCCGTGATGAACGGCTATGACGAAAAAAACCTGTCGCACAAGCCTGACCTCGTGGTCATCGGCAACGCCATCGTTCGTGGCAACCCCGAGGCGGAATATGTGCTGGACCACAAACTGCGCTATTGCTCGCTCGCCGCGTTGCTGGCGGAATTTTTCATTCGCGGCAAGCGTTCGCTGGTGGTGAGCGGTACGCACGGCAAGACGACGACCACCAGTCTGCTGACGTGGGTCTTCGAGCACAACGGCTACAATCCGAGCTATCTCATCGGCGGCATCCCGAACAATTTCACACAAGGCGCGCGGTTCACGGACAGCGAATTTTTCATTATCGAGGGCGATGAATACGACACGGCGTTTTTTGACAAGCGCAGCAAGTTCATCCATTACCAGCCGGAGATCGCCATCATCAACAACCTCGAATACGATCATGCGGACATCTTTGAAAATCTGGCGGCGGTCAAAAAGACATTTTCACACTTCATCCGGATAATCCCTCGCAACGGACTCCTGCTCGGGAACGGTGACGATGAGAACCTCAGGTCGCTTTTGAACGTCACACATTGTCCGGTGAAAAAATTCGGGCTCGGGGAGGAAAATGCCGTCCGCGCTTTCAATCTGCGCTTTGGACCGACCGCGACGGAGTTCGAGATTCCGAGTTTCAAATTTCACCTGAACCTGGTCGGCGAATTGAATGTGCGCAACGCGTTGGCGGTCGTCGGCGCGGCGAAGCATTGCGGGCTTTCCAACAAACAAATCCAGAGCGCGTTCGATACGTTCAAGGGCATCAAACGGCGCATGGAGGTCAAAGGCATTGCCGGCGGGGTGACGGTAATCGATGATTTTGCCCACCATCCAACGGCCATTCGCGAGACGATGCGGGCGTTGCGGATCAAATACGGGAAGGAAAAGATCTGGGCGATTTTCGAGCCGCGCACGAACACCACGCGCCGTAATGTTTTTCAGGAAGAACTCGCGGCCTCGTTCATTGACGCCGATGGCGTGGTGGTGGCCCAGGTCGCGCGCCTGGAATTGCTCGCGCCGGAAGAACGGTTGAACCCGGAAAAGTTGATGCAGCAGATCGGGGCTTCCGGCAAACCGACGGCGTATCTACCGGACGCGGATGCCATCGTGGCACACATCGCGAAGCTGGTCCATGGCGGCGATGTGGTGGTGGTTTTCAGCAACGGCGGCTTCGGCGGCATCCACGGGAAATTATTGCAGGCGCTCGGCAGAAAATGACCGGGCCATTTTGCGGTCTTTCTGGCACACGAGTTGCGAAACAAGCCGCGTGGCCAGAAAATTTAACAGCACACATTTCACGTTCAGCCCGACGCTTACCGCCGCGCTGGATGCCCGCGCCGCGGTGTATCAGATTGCCAACATTGGCGCGCCGCCGCGCCAACGGGCCGTTTATCGCCCCCGTCAGCGCCTCGCGGTGCAAGGCTTTCCAGAAGCGCCACGGCCGGTGAAAATTAGACACGCCAGCCAGAATTTGGGCAATGCCGTCCGCAGCCCCGGTGCCGCCATCATCGAAATTCCACCGTCTCAAAGCCGGCCTGTTTGAGGAAAGCCTCCAATTCCGCCTTTGCCCGTTTGTCGGCGTCTTCCAGAATCCCCGCTTTGCGCGCCGCCCGCGCGATATCATCCACCGCGTTTTGACGGGCCGTTTGCTCCAGGTCCTTGTCGAACGAGCGCAGCAATCCCGTGCTGTGGTCAATGATCTGGCTCGCCTTGTCATCGAGATACGCATCGGTGACCTGCGAGACCGGCAGGTGCAGTGTGATTTTTTTATCGGAAATCGTCACGTCGCCCGCCTGCAGGCGTTTCAGGTCGATGCCCGCCTTCACCACACCGTGCGCGAGCATCAACACGCGGTTTTCGCCGTACCACTTCACGTCCTCGAGCACGACGACTTTTTCCATGACGTACTGCACGGTGACGAGGTCGGAAAGCGACTGCACCTCCCGCACCACGCTTGCGGTGCCCATCACGTGCAACCCCGAGCCGCGGTTCGCCCAGCCGGCGACGGTGAACGTAAGGTACACCGCCAGCGCCAGACCAACCGCCGCCGCGACCGCTATGGTGAAATCACGTAAATTCCGCATGGCGGGAATTTAATCCATCTATACAGGTTGCCAAAGAATTTTAACTCCGCGTTTAGATCTGTTGTGTAGAAATCATGTGGGATGATCCGATTTGGAGTCTCGCGAAACCGAGGCTCCCTTATCCTAACCTTCTCCCTCTTTGGGAGGGAGAAGGAATTCGTAGTACGATTTCCGGGTGGTTCACGGTGCGGTTTGCAATCGAACGATCTTTTTTGCAGTACACTTAAACTCGACAAAAATTTCCGGCCGAAGCAAAGTTGGACGGCATGAACGTCAAATTCCCATTTCTTCCGGTGCTCGTGGTCACATTGTTTTTGCACTTGGGCACAATGGAGAAAGTTGAATGCCAGTCCGCATCGGCTGCGGTCACGAATGCCCCGCTGAGCAATGCGGTCACCCAAACCGAGCCGCAGCACAATGACCCCGGCACGTACATGGCCATCCCCGTCATACAATTTCACGATGTTCCCCTCCACACGGCCATCGAGAATTTTGCACGGGTGGCAAAAATCAATTACCAGATTGATCCCCGGTTGTCCCAATGGTGGGAGACGCCTGATATAGACGGCGCGATCACACACGAACCCATTTTGTCAATTTACTGGACCAATCTCACTGCCAGAGAAGCGCTTTTAGATGTGCTGAATAATTACAATCTTGTTTTGGCCGAAGACCCGCTGACATCCGTCGCAAGAATCACCTATACCAATCAAACCGTTGATCCCGGAGATGTCCGTTTGCTTGGCGATGACAAAATTATCATTCCTCTAATTCAATTTGAGCATGTCCCCATCACAACCGCATTGGAAAATTTTGGGCGCGCAGCAAACATAAGTTATGTGCTTGATCCAGCAATTGGTTATGGAATGCCCGATAAACAAGGCAAACTAAAGGTCGAGCCAGCCGTGTCCATTCGCTGGGAGAATGTCACCGGGAAACAGGCATTCATCGCCATTTGTGAAAACTACGACTTGATAATCACCAAAGGCACCCGGCCTGATATGGTTCTGATCAAAGCCAAAAAATGACTTTTAGCTGCGCGTGTTTTCCATTTTCCAGCCTTGCTTTGCCGAATTCCGCAAAGCGGAAGCAGGCGGGTAATCAGGATCAAAGTATATAAAATATACCATCAGTCACGCCCGACCCCTTTCCAAGGCCTTTCGGTCAAAAAAACAAACCGTCACCTGATCCTCTTTTTTCAACTGCTCGTGTTTCAAAAGAAGTTAAAAAATTAGGATGTTTCTAAAAGCATGATAGTGTAACCGACGGTCTTACTCTGTAAGACTGGATGAGTTAATCATCATTTTAACTAATAGTATTTGCCTGTAGGTATAGTTACTGAAGGCAAGTGGAGCGGCTATTTTATGAATAATCAACGGCGTAATTTATTTTTTGTTTACTCCAAGGCGGTTTTTTTAACCGCCCTGCTGGCCCTGGCATGCGTTTTCCATTCCAGCAACGCATCGGGTACACCGCCGCCCGGTTATTATGAGGTATGGGGCGACGAATTCAACGGCAACGGATTGGACCTGACCAAATGGTATTATTACAACCAGGTTTCCCAGCAGGCGGTGGATACGCTCAGTGCGATCACGGTCACCAACGGCTATCTGACGATCAATACCTACACGACCAATGGCATCAATTATACCGGAATCATCGGCAGCAATTTCCGCTCATTTGAAGGTTATTACGAAGCCAGCATTTCATTCGTGGATACCAACAGCACCTGGTCGGCATTTTGGTTGCAATCACCCACCGTAGGCGAATTTATCGGTGATCCGTCCGCCTCAGGTGCGGAGATCGACGTGGCCGAACACAGGTATGTGGATGGGACGGATGACGCCGTGATCTGGGATTCCGTCCAGGAAACCCTGCATTGGGATGGTTACGGCGGCCAGGAACAAACGGTCAACGCCGGTCAACAGGGCTCGGGATTGAACGTGGGATTCCACACGTATAGTCTGTTGTGGACGCCTACTAATTACGAATATGGCATCGATGGCACTATCGATTTGTCGACAAATACCGGGCACTCCGACCGGACGGAAGTCGTTATGTTAAGCGTCCAGTCACAAACGCCCTCCTGGGCGGGAAGTCAACCTGGCGGCGGCTTTGGCCCATTAGGGGTGAGCCCCGTCCAAACGACGGTGGATTATGTGCGTTATTATGCCCCGCCACAAATGCTGTTCTGGACCGGAGCCGAATCATCGGACTGGACCGATACGAACAATTGGTTCGATGGCATCGCGATCTCGACGACCAACGACGTGGTGTTCAGCGAGTTGAGCGGCAACAATTTTAACATGCCATTGACGCAACCGGCCATGGTCAACTCGTTGAATTTCCAGGAAACCCCCGCCATCGACATCAGCGGCAGCTCGCTGACGATTGGTAGTGGCGGTATCAACATGCTCTCCGCGCTGAACAGTTCCACCATTGATTCACCGGTGATCGTGCCGGTAAACCAGGCGTGGAAAACGGGCCCGGGAACCCAGTTGACGTTCAATAACCAGATCAACGGTCCCGGCACCGTAACGATCGCCGGCCGTGGAACGGTGGCGATCACCGCAACAAATTCTGCCGCCATTAACCTGACCAACGGCCTGCTGTCGATCTCCGGTGAGGACGACGGTGCCGTCACCATGACCGGCGGGACCCTGGCGGGCACCGGATTGTTTACCGGCCCCTTTCAAGTCAATGGCGGAAACGTGAATGTGAATCTCGGCCAGACGATGATCATCAGCAATTCCATGTCCCTTCAAGGAAACGGCACTTTGAATTTCACAGTCGATGCCGCCAACAATTCCTCCGGAAACATTAGCGGGGTTTCTTCTCTCAGTTATGGCGGCATTCTCGTCCTGAACAACATTGCCGGGACGTTTTCGGCGACCAACAGTTTCAAGCTTTTCAACGCCGGGAGCTACGTGGGAACTTTCGGCAGTTATGTTCCCGCCACTCCCGGTTATGATTTGGCGTGGGATCTTAGCGCGTTGTATAGCGGTATCTTGCGGATAAAAGCCGTCGTGCCCGTGGCCACCACGAATGTCGTGGAGAGCCGCTCCGGGAACAGCACCACGGGCGCCAATAATCCGGCTTTTTCTTACACCGGGTTTTCCAGCACGATTTCCGCGACCTTTAGCACAGCTCCCGGTTGCACGGCCACCAGCAGCCGTTTTTCGAACACCGCCCAGCCGACCACCGCCTTTTCCGTCACCCCGACCCTTTTGGTCGGGCCGACCTATAGTGTCGATGTCACATGGGGAAGGAATACGGGCACCTCGATGGAAGCGAACAATTTAATCATCGCTCCTAGCGCCACCGGCGTTTCCGCCACCACCTTTCCCGCCACCACGGCCGCCTTTTCCAGCGGCCCGGGCAATACCACCAACAGCGTTTGGAAGAACATCGGTACCATCACTCCCACCACGACCTCCCCCACCGTCACCTTTACCTATGTCAGCGGGATGGGCACCGGCCGTTTTTATGCCACTGCCGTTCGTTTCACCTCTGTGCTGCCCGCTCCCGGAACGATGGCCGCCGGCATGATCGGCACAAACCTGGTGATAAACTGGTCGGGTAATTTTACCTTGCAGTCAGCCACCAATGTAGCCGGCCCGTATGTGGATCTTCCGGGACCCGTCATTATCGGTCCTTACACCAATGCCATGACCGGCGGACAACAATACTTCCGCCTGCACAACTGAACGACCCGGCTGGTCCGAATTAGGGACATTGTCATTCATTAAAACGACCGGCCCCGCGCCGCTCTTTCCCCACTGTTCCGGCACGGATCAAAAAGCGCTCGTGGAACAGGAACGCTAATGGAAAGATTCCACGACCGGCCCCTGGAACAAGGAAAACCTGCGTCAGCTTTTCCTGCGTGGCGGCAGCGACGAAACTGGTTTTGAAAACGCCTTCGCCGACATCGTTGAGAAATATCATTCCGAGCCACGAGCCATTGCCGACGGCAACTTTCACGCCGGCGGCGGCAACATCAACTACCTCGTCTCAGCGAGAAAATCTTGAACTTCCCGGACAGAAAGCAATGTAACCGGTGGCAGTTGCCGGAGCATGGCAATGATTTGATCCAAGGGGAATAAACGCGTCAATAGTCACGCCTGACCCGTTTCTAGTGTTTCTAGTGCTTCTGTCCGCCAGAAGTTAGAAGCTGCAATTCCCACGCGAGGCTGGTGCCGGTCGAGCCTCCGTGCGCCAATACGATCTCGGCCACGGCAGGGACCGTCGCTTCGCGGGCCCAATCGCGTTGCCACTCGCTCATCACGCCCATCCAGGTCACGGGTACAGCACCCGCCTGGACAAGGCGCTGAATCGCACGGTCGTGGGCTTCGACGCTCACGCCTCCAGATGCGTCCGTAACGACATACACATCGTACCCGTCTCCCAGCGCGTGAATCGCAGGATATGCGAGGCAAATCTCCGTCCATAACGCAGCGAAGATGATTTTCTTGCGACCGGTCTTCTTTACGAGATCGACCACGCGTGAATCCTCCCAGGTATTGAGCGTCGTGCGGTCAATCGGCACCTGGTCGGGAAATACGGCTTGAAGCGCCTGCGGAAGATTGCCGCCGCGATCCTTGATGACGGTTGTAAGGATCGTCGGCACCTTGAACGCTTTCGCCGCCTTGGCGAGGCCGATGGTGTTGTTGAGAATCATCGTCGGATCCATGTTGCGCGTGTTGGCAAACTGGAACGGCTGGTGATCGATCAAGACGAGGACGGAATTTTCCGGAGTGAGCAAGGCGTCGAGCCCGGCTTTATTGTTCGTATTCATGGTGTTGTTTGTTTGTCAGGTGAATGCAATGTTACGTTTTTCAGAACATGCCGTTTGGATTGGCGCGGGGGATGTTCAGTGCGATGAACGGAGCTGAATTTTTCGGGTCGCCAACCAACTGCAATGTGTCCCAATGCTCAATGGCTCTGCCGTCGGCATCCATTTTGTAGATGTCAACCCCGGCGATCCCCGTATCGTTCGGGTCATCGTTAAACAGATTCAGAAAATTCACGTGCGCCCATACGTAGTCGCCGACGGCGATGATGCGGTGGACGACGACCCGTGCCCGGGGACGGGTCGTGGTGATCTGGGCGAAAAATTTTCCCAGTGCGTCGGAACCGTCCGCAATGAGCGGGTTGTGCTGGATATACGCGGGGTTGATGAATTTGCCCACGAATTCTTCCGACTTCTTCCGGTTGATCACCAGATCGTAAAAGCCGAGGACGTTGTTCTTGTTGCGAATGGCGCGACTATCGTTGATATCAATTGTTTCGATCATAACTAATCCTTTCTTGTTTAATGGTTCATGGTTGGTTTGTTTTATTTCAGGCCGGCGAGCTGCAGACGGAGTGCGTCCAGTTCGCCATCAGATTTTTCACGGACGAGCTTAAGAATCTCTTCAGAGTCCTGACCCACCGCCGCCCGGATCGGCGCGGGCACTTGTTCTGCCAGCTCAATCACCCTGCCGGCGGCGGCGGCCGAGTCGAGACCGCTGTTCTGCATGCCGTTGAGAGCGGCGGCGAATGATCCAAAAGTTTGTCCATACAGCTCACGCTGTTCCGGCGTCATGCGGGAGGCGACACGCGCAAGAGCGGCGGCGGTTTTCTCAGGGCCGCCAGTTTTCATGTTGCCCGCCGGTGCCACCACTACGTCGATGCCGAATTGCTTCAATTCGGCCCGATAGACAGTCGCAAAAACCTCCATCGCGGCCTTCGATGCGCCGGACGGTCCGTTGAACGGAAGCGGCAAAGTGGCGGTCCAGGTGCTGATCTGCACGATGCGTCCGCGCGCCTTCCGAAGTGCCGGCAGGAAGGCGTTAATGACCGACATGGCGCCGAAGACATTGACCTCAAATTCGCGCCGGATGGCGGCCAGCGGCAAAATTTCAACCGGCCCCGGAGTGAGAATGCCGGCATTGCTGATAAGAAGATCGAGGCCGGTTTCGCCAAGAATATCGGAAACGCCGCGGGCCCAGCTTTGGATGCTCTTTTCATCAGTGATGTCGCAAATGCTCAACGCCACTTTCCCGCCGGATGCCTGCTGAAGATCGGCAATTTCACCGTCTGCGATCGCGGTGCCGAAAACGCGATAACCTTTCGCCGCCAGCCCGAGTGCGATGTCCCGGCCAAGACCGCTGCCGGCGCCGGTGATTGCCGCTGATCTTTTTTTTGTTGTTTTCATATATCAGTCCGTTGGTTTCAAGTTTTGCTGGAGTGGCTATCACCGCCTCTCCATCCGTCAATTAACACGCATGGAAAATACCGCCGGTGTAAAAAACGGCCCAATGCTTTGTTTTTTCGCTCGCCCATACTTTTGGTATGAGCTACGGTTGTGCTATGGAACTGCGCCATCTGCGCTATTTCGTCGCCGTCGCCGCCCATGGATCATTCAATCGTGCGGCGGAGATTCTGCATCTCACCCAGCCGGCGCTCAGCCGGCAGGTGAAGGATCTCGAAGAAGAACTGGGCGTGCCGCTGCTCGTGCGCGGACAAAACAAGGTGAAGCTCACCGAAGCGGGCGATCTGTTTTATGAAGAAGCGCGCGAAGTGATCGCCTGTGCGAACAAGGCCGTTCAACGCGTGCGCGGCGAAGCGCGAAGCGAGACCCTGCGCGTCGGCTATGCTCCCTCGATCGTCGCCGGCATCATGGGTGCCGCTTTGGAAAAGTTTAAATCGGCCGCTCCGCGTGTGCGTATCGAGCTGACGGATCTTTCATCGCGGGAAATCAACGAACTGGCCAATGAAGAACGGCTCGACATGATGATCAGTCCCGGCGTTTCCATAACCAAGAAAAATTCAGAATTTCAATGGACCGAATTGCATCGCCTGCAGCCGGTTTTGGTCATGCCGGAGACGCACCCGCTGGCAAAGCTGAAGCGAATTCCGCCCACGCGCTTGCGCGATCTTCCCCTCATCGGCCTGGCGCAGGGCAATTATCCCGAATATGTGCCGCACGTGCGCGGAATACTCAAACCGTTCGGAGTTTTGCCGCGCTTCGTTTCACTTGTGAACGATGGCATCTCAACTTTGTTCACGGAATTGGAGGCGCACCGGGCGGCGGCAATCCTGACCGAGGGCATCATCAGCATCATGCCACGGACTCTCGTCGCCCGGCGGTTTGCACCGGTGCTGCCCAGCGCGACGGTGATGATTGGCCTTTCGGCTTTACGCCCCAACCCGCACGCCGAAACCTTTGGGCGGATGCTGCTCGAAGAAGTGCGGCGGCGGGAAAATGGGTGACTGCCGGAGCAAATCATTTGACCCAAAGGCCAAAAACAGGTCAATGGTCAGACTGCCCCCGTTACTTTCGCCCCATCCGGGGCTTGATTCAATTCCGCCCGTTCACCCACGGCTCGCGCCGTGGGCTACTTTCTTTCGTCGCTCCGCGACTTTCCCGTTCCCCCAGCGCCGGAAGCGCGGCATATATGTAGAACCCAAATCCAAGAAATGTCAAAGCTCCGTAGGAGCGGCATATTCCGCCTGACGGAGCCAAATCAAAACGGTGCCGGTGAACTACAAAGATTCCGCCCCTAGCGGGGCCGGGGCGGCGGACGCGCTGGAAAAATCCGCACCGTGGCCGGGGTGCTGGAACGCAACGCAAAGGCACACGTCTCCACCGCCCCGCCGGGGCGGAAGAAATTTTGGGGACGGACACCGGGGGCGGCAGCCTCGCGGCCTTGCCCGGCTAATTTCCTGCATCCCTCCGGGATGACCGCGGAGGGAAAGCCACCACGCATTACCGGGGCGGATTTGTGATTGGACTGTCCGCTCGCAAATCCTAAACTGTGACATGACTTTGCCCGGATTTCCCATTTCACGTCCGCGCCGGTTGCGCACGTCCCCTGCCCTGCGCCGGCTCGTGGCAGAAACGACGCTGGATGTCTCGCAGCTCGTCCTGCCGCTGTTCGCGCGTCCGGGGCGCAAGCTGCGCCTGCCAATCAATTCCATGCCGGGAGCTTTTCAACTTTCGCCGGACCAAATCGTGCGCGACGCGGCGGCGGCGCACGCCCTCGGCATTCCGGCGGTGCTGCTCTTCGGCATTCCGGACATGAAAGATGCGAAGGCTTCCGGCGCTTATGCGAAAAACGGCATCGTGCAGCGGGTCACGCGGCTCCTGAAAAAAGAGGTGCCGTCGTTGCTGGTCATCACGGACGTTTGCCTGTGCGAATACATGGACCACGGCCATTGCGGCATCGTGCAGGATGGCAAGATTTTGAACGATCCGTCGCTGAAGCTGCTGGCGCAAACGGCCGCGAGCCATGCGGAAGCGGGCGCGGATATTGTCGCGCCGAGCGACATGATGGATGGGCGGGTGCGCGCAATCCGCACGGCGCTGGACAACAGTGGATTTCTGGAAACGCCAATCCTGAGCTATGCCGCGAAGTTTGCGTCCGGCTTTTACGGGCCGTTCCGGGAAGCGGCGGAATCCACGCCCAAATTCGGCGACCGTCGCAGTTACCAGATGGATGCGGCCAATGGCGACGAGGCCATGCGTGAGGTCGCGCTGGATGTGCAGGAGGGGGCGGACATGGTAATGGTGAAGCCCGCGCTGGCCTATCTCGATATCATATACCGCGTGAAACAGGAATTTGGCCTGCCGACCGCCGCCTATGCGGTGAGCGGCGAACACGCGATGATCAAGGCCGCCGCGGCGAAGGGCTGGATTGATGAACGGGCGGTGACGCTGGAAAGCCTGCTGGCCATGCGCCGCGCCGGCGCGGACATTCTGATCACTTACGCCGCCTGTGATGTGGCGAAGTGGCTCGGATAAATTTACGATATGCGATTGGGGGAAGAATGGGGGGGGGTTGTCCGCAGATGGCGCGGATTTACGATCCTTCCAGACGGGCAGAGATTTCATTAAACGCAGCTATGCGGAGGTAAAGCTCCAAGTACCAACATCCAACCTCCAGAGAAATACCAAGGCACACGCTCCAAACGTGAACGAAAAGCCGAACATTTTAAACGCAGAGACGCTGAGAAACGCGGAGCGACGCAAAGAACAGAATCATTAACGAAATGCATCCCGGATTCAAAATCAGGAGAGAAATACAGGATCGGATTAACCGTTCGACCCCTTTCCAACCAAAGTTGCCGGGGTGCCGAGCATGAACGCTATTTTCAAACTCTATTTTCAGTTTTCAGGGCGGATTCCGCGCTCGATTTACTGGCTCGCCACACTTCCGCTTTTTGTGATAGTCACTGTTGCGCAAAGATGTGAAAGTCACCTCTGGTCTAATCTGCTCGAGCTTGCGATTATTTGGCCCGCCTTTGCGATTGTCACGAAGCGATGGCATGACCGCAATAAATCTGGCTGGTGGAGCCTCATTATCCTGGTTCCACTGGTTGGAGGCATTTGGACATTGATTGAGTGTGGTTTCTTGCCAGGCACAGACGCTCAAAATCGTTTTGGGCAGCCTCCCAACACCTAGTTCAGTGTCCTTCAAACATCCCCCTTCCGGCGCTTCCGCAATTCCTTCAACGTACAGCCTTCCCCCTCCAACCGGTCTTTAATTATCCGGCGTGCAACTGCCACCGCGCCCGCCTGCGTTCAATGCCGTCCAAAACGGTATTTATACAACACAGAGCATTTTAATTGTTGACAATGTTTTTGTTGCTGGCTATGGTGGATCCGTCCCGCATGCGGGACGCGACAGGACTCATTCCGGTTTTTCGGAGTTCGCGCTGGCGATTTGAAGTATTGTTCTTTGACATAGCCACGAAGTGGCAGATGGGAGTTGGCACGTGCTACGAGTTGGCGCGGGTGCCGGGCTGGAATGGCTTGAATCAAGCCATTCAGCCCGCCCGCCCATTGGAATCTCGGATTGCAGATTGCAGGTTTAACAAATGCGCTTATTTGCGCTTATCGGGAAAAAAAACGCGGGGGCGGTGGCCAATCGGCGTAGTTGCGATTACGATTAGGATGACGGGCGAGGAGGTCAAACCGGAAACAGGCTGATGGTTGATGGGTGGACTGGCGAAATCAGGCCGAATCAAGGTAAATCAAACCAAATCCGACCAAATCAATGGGTAAATCCGACCAAATCAAACTGGGGAGCCGAACTCGGACTTTGTTTTCGGATTGCGGGTCGATCGAGGCACAGCCTCGACGCTACACCGCTGACGCGGGGGGACGAATTGGCGGTATCGGGCCGAATCAAGGTCAATCAAGGTGAATCAATGGGTAAATCCGACCAAATCAAACCAAATCCGACCTAAATAACCGGATCCAGGGTCGAGGAGGAGGACGAGGAGGATTTCCCCCTTGCCAGCCGTGGGAACGTCAAATTCATTCACCGACCATAAACGTCGAGGAAGTTGTCAGTAAAATCGGTTTGCTTTGCCCGTTTTCGCAAGCTACGCTATTTGTTCATTTTTCACTATGATCGGATCAATTCGCAAACATGCAGCGTGGCTTTGGTGGCTCGTCGCCGGACTCACCATCATTTCTTTTGTCGTATTCATGGGCTCCGGTACGGGCCGCAATGGCAACAACGGCGGCGGCGGCGGCAATTACGGCACGCTTTACGGCCATGAGCTCACGGGCGAGGAAGTCACGCAATCGGAAAAGGACTTCGAGCTTTACTTTCTGCTGAACAATGGCGAATGGCCGATAAAGGACAAGAACGTCTCGGGAACCACGATCGACCAACAGATTTATCTGAATCTCATGTTCGAGGCCAAGGCCAAGAGCCTGGGGATCGCCGTGCCGGATGACTCGGTGGCCGACGCCGCGTCGCAATGGCTGCATTCGCCGGCCCTGCTCGAACATCTGCATTCCAGTTCGCCGATTTCGGCGTCCCAATTCGTGGAACAGATTCTCAGCAAGTATAATGGTTACACCGGCGCCGATTTCGAACATGCCGTCCGCACGCAACTGGTCATCGAACAATTGCGCATGGCGCTCGGCCTGGCCGGCGCGCTCGTCACCCCGCAGGAGGCAGCCGCGCTTTACGACCGCGACCATATGGAAGCCAGCACCGAGGCGGTGTTCTTTTCCGCGAGCAATTATCTTTCGCAAGCCACGGCCACGCCCGCGGATGTCGGCCAGTTCTTCACGAACAACATGGCTTATTACCGGGTGCCGGACCGTTTGCAGGTCAGCTACGTTTTCTTTAACATCACCAACTACCTGAATCCAGCCGCGGCGGCGCTGACCAATCTCAACGACCTCGTGGAGATTAATTATAAAAAATACGCGCAGTCCGAGGAATTCAAAAATCTGACCCCCGACCAGGCCAAGGCCAAGCTGCACGACCTGATCATCCGGCAACGGGCAATGTCGCTGGCCGCGACCCCGGCGCAGGAACTGCGTGATACGGTTTTCGCCGCCGAGCCGGTGAAACCGGAAAATCTTGCGACCATCGCGAAACAAAAAGGCCTGACGGCGCAGCTCTCCGGGCCATTCGCACAGGACGATTCCGCGCCGGAATTCGCGAATGTCCGCAATGTGGAGAAAACGGCCTTCACGCTGACAGCGGATTCACCATTCTCCGATTTGATCATTGGCTCGGACGGCCTCTATATGATCGGCCTCGCGAACCAGATGCCCAGCTCCATCCCGGCCTTTGCCGACATCGGCGCGCGGGTGCAAAATGATTACCGCATGCAAAAAGCCCTCGCTCTGGCCTACAGCGCCGGAACAAATTTTTATATCACCGCCGCCATCCAGGCCGCCACCGGAAAATCCTTCGCCAGCGCCGCCGTTGCCGCCGGCCAGGCTCCGGTTTTGCTCTCGCCGTTTTCGTTGACGACCCCGGAAGTGCCGGAAGCCGGCGGCCATGCGGACATCCGTGAACTGCGGAACGCCGCCTTCAGCACACCCGTTGGCGGCATCAGCCGGTTTATGCCGACGGCCGACGGCGGATTCGTGATGCACGTCCGTACGATTTCGCCCGGCGACGCCGCGCGCAAGGCCACCGAACTCCCGCAATTCATCCAGGAATTGCGCCGCGGGCGGGAGAACGAAGCCTTCGCCATCTGGGTCAACAACGAGGCTTCGCGTGAATTCCGCAACATCGCCGCCTTCCAAAAATCGCAGTCCGGCGCTGCCAACTGACGTGAGCACGCCCGTCAAACTTTCGTCACCCGCGACGAAGGAATTTTGGGAAATCCCCGTTCTCTTTGAGGATGGGGATTTATTTGCGCTCGAAAAACCGGCGGGACTCCTGACTTCGCCCGACCGCTACGATGCGGACCGCCCGAACCTGATGAAGCTGCTGCACGCCGGTATCGAGCAGCAAAAACCCTGGGCGAGGGAACGGAACCTCACCTACCTGGCCAATGCGCACCGGCTCGATTTTGAAACCAGCGGGGTGATCCTGCTCGCAAAAAACAAGCCGGCCCTGGTCGCACTGGCAAATATGTTCGGCTCAGAAAAGCCGTTAAAAAAGTATGTTACTCTCGCCTGGGGGATTCCGCCGGAAAAAAATTTCGAAGTGGACGCCAAGCTGGCGCCGCATCCGGTCAAGATCGGCCAGATGACGGTCAACCCGAAAAGTGGAAAAAAATCGAAGACGCAATTCGAAGTGCTGGAGCAATTTTCCGACTGGGCCTTTATGCGCTGTCAGCCGCTCACAGGCCGCACGCACCAGATCCGCATCCATTTGAAGCACGCCGGCTTTCCAATCGTCGGCGACGAGCTATACGGCGGCAAAAAACTTTGGCTCTCGCGGCTGAAACGTGATTATCGTTTGAAGGAAGGCCGCGAGGAACGTCCGCTGATTTCGCGCGTGGCGCTGCACGCCGAGGAATTGAGCCTCCCCCACCCCGTTACCGGCGAAACCGTGACCATCAAAAGCGAGTGGCCGAAAGATTTTCGCGTCGCGCTGAAGTATCTGCGGCAATACGCGGTTATAGGTTGAACGTTGCAAGTTTTCCGAACCGGCAACGTTTAGCTCACGCACCAGTTGAGAATCGCCTTCTGCGTGTGCAGACGGTTTTCGGCCTGGGTGAAAATCGTGTCGGCATTTTTCTCGAACGTCTCCGCATCAATCTCCTTGCCGCGATACGCCGGCAGGCAATGCATCACCAGCGCGTCCTTTTTGGCGAGCTTCACGAGCGCGGCATTGATTTGATAGCCGCCCAGAACTTTGATGCGTTCCGCGGCTTCCGCCTCCTTGCCCATCGAAACCCAGACATCGGTATAAAGCAGATCCGCGCCTTTGGCGGCGGCCTTCAGATCTTCGGTGAGGATGATCTTGCCGCCCGCGCGCTTTAGAATTTTCGGCGCCGGCTGAAAAGCCTTCGGCGCGGCGATGCGCAGTTCAAAACCGAGTTTCGCCGCCGCGAAAATCCATGACACCGGCATGTTGCAGGCGCCGTCGCCGATGAACGTGACGACCTTGCCTTTGATGCTGCCGCGCATCTCCTCGAAAGTGAAGATATCCGTAAGCACCTGGCACGGATGCTCGTCATCGGTCAGGGCATTGATGGTCGGGATTTTTGAAAATTTCGCGAAGGTTTCCACATCGCTCTGCGCGAATGTGCGGATCACCGCGCCATGCGCCATGCGGCCGATGACGCGCGCGGTATCCTGGATCGGCTCGCCGCGGCCAAGCTGGATGTCGGTGGCATTGAGAAACATCACGTTGCCGCCGAGTTCGCGGATGCCGACCTCGAACGAAACCCGCGTACGCGTGGATGATTTCGAGAACATCATCGCCCATGTCTGTCCCGCGAGCGGCTGGGTCGGGTGTGCGCCGCGCGTCTGTTTGAAAATTTTTGCGTCGCGCAAAATCTTTTCAAAGTCCGCCCGCGGCAATTTCTCCAAAGACAACAAATGTTTCATGGCTGCTGATTTTTCGGGAACGACCGTCCAAAGTAGATTTTATAGCCGAAGCCAATCGCGCCGTCACTTCTTTTTCTTTGGCGAAACCTTGGGGGCATCCGCGGCACGCCAGAGATACCACGCGGCGGTGGTGCCGTGCGGTCGCCATTTCTTGCCGTGCACCAATAGCGCCTTCGGCTTCGGCATTCCGCGCTTGTTGTAGGCGATGCGAAAACCGTTGCGGACGCCAAAATCATCCACCGGCAGGACATCCGTGCGGCCGAGCTGAAAAATCAAGAGCATCTCGACCGTCCAGCGACCGACGCCGCGTGCCTCGGTCAACCGTACGATGATTTCCTCGTCGGCCATTTTTCTGATTTTTGCCGCTGATGGGATTGTTCCATCCAGGGTTTTCGCGGCGATGTCGCGGATGGCGGCGATCTTCGAGAACGAAAATCCGCACGCGCGCATTTGTTGATCCGTGACCCCGGCCAGATCTTCCGCTGCGGGAAACTTTTTGGCGGGGAAAAGTTTTTTGAACCGTTCGAGAATGCTACGCGCTGCATTCCCGTGTAGTTGCTGGTGTGCCACTGCATGGACGAGAGATTGGAACGGCGAACGACGGGGCTGAAATTCCAGTGCGCACGGGCCGTGCTCGGCGATGAGCCGTTTCATGACCGGATCAACGGTGGCCAGATGCTTATGCGCGGCGGCGTTCATGCGAGCGATTTCACGACCTGCTCAATAATCGAAATCCCCTCGCCTGCCTCCTGCGGTTTCAGGTTCAGCGGCGGCAGCAACCGCACGATGTGATTACCGGCCGGTACAACCATCAAGCCAGCGGCATGGAGGCGGTTGGTGAATTGGATCGCCGGCGTCTTGTCGCTCGCGGCGAAGGCGGGAATCTTTTCCTGAAGTTCGAGGCCAAGCATGAAACCGAGGCCGCGGGCTGATTTCACGACGGTCGGATAGTTTTGCGCGAGCCGCCCGATTTCGGATTTCAGCCACGCGCCGAGTTTGTCCGCGTTTATGGCGAGATTTTCTTTTTCAATGACTTCGAGAATTTTCAAGGCGACGGCACAGGCGAGCGGCGTGCCGCCGAACGTCGTGCCGTGGGTGCCCGCGCCAAGCAAATCTTGATAGGGCGCGCGCAACCAGAAGGCGCCGATGGGGAATCCGCCGCCGAGCGATTTTGCGATTGAAAGGCCGTCGGGCAAAAATTTGTCACCGCCGGAAACGCCTTCGAGTGTCTTTTGGAAACTTTGGAACTTGCCGGTACGATAATGACCGCATTGCACACCGTCCATGAGCAGCAGCAGTTTCTTTTCGTCACAGAGCTGGCGTAAGCCCAGCAAATACGAGGGCGCGGCCGCCGTGACGCCGCCTTCACCTTGGACGCCTTCAATCAAAATCGCGACGGTGCTGGGCGAAATGGCGTTCCGCGCGGCTTCCAAATCATTGTAGGGAATATGCCGGAAGCCGGGCACAGCCGGTTCAAACCCTTTTTTCACCTTTTCCTGGCCGGTCGCGGCAATGCCGGCGAGCGTCCGTCCGTGGAACGAATTTGTCGCCGTCAATATCTCAAAGCGGCCCTCGTCGTGTCCGAATTTGCGCGCGACCTTGTAAAGGCCTTCGTTCGCCTCCGCACCGCTATTGCAGAAAAACACCTTGCCCGGGCCGATACGTTTGATGATTTCAGCAGCGAGTTTTCCCTGCGGTTCGGTGTAATACAGATTCGAGACGTGAATCAATTTTTTCGACTGTTCCACGAGCGCCCCGAGGATGGCCGGATGAGCATGGCCAAGACAGTTCGTAGCGATGCCGCTGGCGAGGTCGAGGTAACGTTTACCAGCCACATCAAAAACATAGCTGCCCTCGCCGTGACTCAACGCCAGATCAAACCGACCGTAGCTCGGCACGACGTTTTTCGCGAACAATTCGCGGACCGATTCAAATTGATTCTGCACAATCGCCGGTGGAACAAATTCTTTCATCTCTCAATTATGATTTGGAAACCGAATCGTAAGTCGAAAATCTGCAATCGCAAATTATTTTTCCGATTGCAGGGCGTCCCACGTTTCGAGGTAAAGCGCCCGGACGGCGGGATTCACGGCGAGGTCGCGCGGAAGTTTGGCGCGCAAAATCAGTTCCACCACATCGGATTTGTCCTTGAGCCGTTTGGTCGGGCTGTTGCTCCAACTATCCAGCTTCAGCGAAATCAGATCGGCGAGTGGAATGATTTGAAATTTTTCCGCAACGGTCGTCGGCTGTGGAAACGGAATTTTGCAGCCATGCTTCACGACTTTTCCCGCAGGAAGTAAATCAATTTCCACGCCGTTACGGCGGTCTTCAACCCGATCATGAGAATTCGGCACGCGGAAAAACGGACCGCTTAAATTCGCGGTAAGAAACTCGACAGCTTCCAAGACGTCCGGCACGACAATATCGACGTCAATCGTCACGCGTGGATAGCCATGTTCCTGCACGGCCAGACCGCCGACAATCAGATGCGGAATATCATGCTCTGCCAATATGGCAAGCGCGTCGCGGGCGGAATTCACCAGGCCGGAAGTCCCGGTGTTCTCGCGCAAAATGTAAGCAGCTTGGTTTGTCACAGTGACAAAATCGCATTTCATTAAATAAAATCAAAGCACGATTTCCGTGCCGTTGCCTTTGTCCGTGAAAATCTCCAGCAGCACGGAATGCGGCACGCGGCCATCCACGAAGGAAACTTTTTCCACGCCGGATTTGATGGCGGCGACGGCGCTGTCCACCTTCGGGATCATGCCCTTGTCAATCACGCCGGTCTTTTTCAAATCGGGAACTTCGGTGGTTTGCAGATGCGCAATGACCGTCGAAACATCTTTTGGGTCGCGCAGGAGGCCGGGGACGTCGGACATGAAGACGAGCCGTTTGGCGTTCAAGGCTATGGCGCACATCGCGGCGGCGACATCGGCGTTGCAGTTATAGATCTTGCCGTCCTCGCCGCGCGCGGTCGGACTGATGACCGGCGTGAAACCGCACCACATGGATTCTTTCAACGGCGCGACGTTGACCTCAATGACTTCGCCGACATAACCGATATCGATTTTCTTCCCGGGATTCTCCTTGTCGTCGAGGTAAAGCTTTTTGCATTTAAAGATGTCCGGCCCGGCGAAGCCGACCGCCTGGCCGCCGAGCGCGTTGATGGTCCTGACGATCTCGGGGTTGATCTCACGCGTAAGGACATCGTCCACGATCTGCGCCGTGGCTTCATCGGTGACGCGCTGCCCCTGAATGAAATTGGCCTTCAGGCCGGCTTTCTCCATCGCGCGGGTGATGGCCTTGCCGCCGCCGTGGACGATGACTTGGTTGATCTCGACGGCTTCCAGAAAGACGATGTCGCGCGCGACATCGGTGCGCACGGATTCATCCGGTGAATCCATGAAACTGCCGCCGTACTTCACGACAAAAGTCTCGCCGGAGTATTTCTGGATGTAAGGCAGCGCTTCGAGGAGCGTCGCCGCTTTGGCAATCAAGTCTTGCATTTACGGTAGGAATTTAGCCGCAGATAGTTTCAGATGAAACACAGATTTTCAGCTTGGAGGTTTTAAAATAAATAATGGTTAAACGAGCACCTCACCCCGGCCCTCTCCCCATCGGCTCCGCAGACTCCGCCGACGCGGAGAGGGAGAAACGCTCCCAACGTCTTGGCGTTGGAATGCGCTACGTTCATTTTTTGTCTTCTGCGACCAGTTCATCGCAGGTCTGGTTGAAAAATTTCACGCATTGCGCGATCTCCGGCGAGGAGTTTTCCCAGTGGTATTCGTATTCCACGCAAAATGCGCCGTGAAAATGCTGGCGTTTCAGTTCTTCCATGATCTGGCGGGTTTTGCCGACGCCCGTGCCCCACGGAACGTCGTGCGCGCCCGGGCCAAACTCGTTGAGGTCCTTGAAATGCAGGCAAAAAATATGACCATCCAATTTTTTGATGCATTCCAGCGGATCCAGGCCGCTCCGGATCCAGTGGCCGACATCCGCGCAAGCGCCGAGCATTGGCCGCCCCTGGACGGCCTGCAGGACGGTGTCGGGATTCCAATAAATCGAATGTCCTTTCGGGTGCTCGTGGATGGCGACGCGGATGTTGTATTCCTCGCAGAGTTTTTCGATGATGTCCCACGCGTTGGTCGGCGGTTCGGAAACCAGGGTATTGATGCCCCATTTTTTTGCGAATTCAAAAACGTGGCGGCACTCCGCCTCGTCGGCCGGCAGTTTCACGACGCCGATGTTCACGAAATTCCCAAAACCGTCCGCGTGCAGCTTTTCATCGATCCGCGCACGCTGCGCATCGGTCAAATCCACCGTGGTCAGGTGATTCGTGCCGTCGAGCATCGCGCTGCCGGAGATGCTCATGTATTTCACGCCGAGCGCCTTTGTCTTGTCGATCGCGTCGAAGATGGAAAATTTCTGGAACGTGTAGGAATGCACCGCCAGTTGCCAGCCGAGTTTTTCGGCGGAACTCGTATCGCCGGCGGAACCCTGCGCGAAGGCGGCGGCACAAAACAAAACTCCGGTTAGAATTGAGACTAATTTTTTCATAAAGTTTCCACGATCTAAAATCAGACCTTCGGCTCCCAGCCGGATTCGTATTGGCGACGCCACAGTTTCATCGCGTCGCCATCATGCAGGATGTGGCCGTTGGCGGGATCGCAATTCAATTCACGCCTGATGCGCCACGCAATGTTGCCGAGGTGGAGGTTGTTCACACTGACATAACCTTCGGAGATCGGACAATTCAATTTCTGGCCGCCCCGGACGGTTTCAATGAAG
>Ga0210388_10000244_pt1 | contig 48470 bp, 36 predicted proteins | sample IncBWC19OmetaG_FD_155485 | JGI IMG/M metagenome (GOLD analysis project Ga0210388, IMG submission 155485) | Forest soil microbial communities from Barre Woods Harvard Forest LTER site, Petersham, Massachusetts, United States - Inc-BW-C-19-O ...
TTTAAATAAGGTTGATCGCATGAGCATGGCGCACTCGCTGGAAGTCCGGCCGCCATTTTTGGATCATCGCATTGTGGAATTCGCTGCTACCCTGCCGCCTGCGCTCAAGATTCAAGGGGCGCGTCAGAAAATCGTGCTCAAGCAATTGATGAAAGACAAGCTTCCGGAGATGATTCTGAGGCGTAAGAAAGTTGGCTTCGACATTCCGGCGCACGAGTGGATGCGCGGTCCATTGCGCGAACTTCTGTTGGATACGATGCGGGAAGGGCTCGCGGCGCATAAATCACTTTTCCGGCCCGGCGCCGTGCAGGAGTTGGTACGCCTGCATCTGGAGCGTCGCATAAATGCCGGTTATCACTTATGGGGGCTGCTACTGTTGTTTCTATGGATGAAAAAATGGCGAATTCAGGCGGCGACTTCTCGGGTGCCGGCTTCCTGGATAGAGGAAAAAACAGGTATATCTACTTAGCGGTCCTGCTTTTTGCGGGAGTTTTTTACCTTGGATGGGAATGTCTTCAGCCATTTCTTCGTCCGGGATGGCATTTTAGCCACCTTCAGGTTTCGCGGGTTGCTTTGTCACCACATTGCTTGTAGAAAAAGAAGGGTTTGCAGCATCCAAATGAATTTGCAATTTGTGATCGATTTTCGAGCGACAAGGGGACGTATTTCAGGCCGATTCACGTATACTGTAGTTGGTATTACTCGTTGGAGTTTGCGGCTGGGCGCTCTCAGCTCACCTACTCATTCAGTCCAGTTTGGCGCAAGAAAGACGCGCCGCTCCACGAGTTCACGGACCCAGGGGAATTTTGCTAAGGAGGAACGATGAAGATTGCTGTGCTTGGGGGAGATGGCTATTGTGGATGGGCAACCGCTTTGTATTTGTCGAAGCAAGGGCATTCCGTCGCCATCGTTGACAATTTTGTACGACGGCTATGGGACCACGAACTAAACGCGCAAACGCTCACCCCCATTCGCCCGCTCTCCGACCGCTTGCGCGTGTGGCAGGCGGTTAGCGGCAAAACTATCGAATCCTTCTACGGCGACGTTTGCGACTACGAATTTCTCGCCTCAACTCTGCGCGCGTTCGAACCCGATGCGGTGGTGCACTTTGCTGAGCAGCGTTCAGCGCCATATTCGATGATCGACCGGAGCCACGCGGTATTCACGCAGGTCAACAACGTTGTCGGAACGCTGAATCTACTGTTCGCGCTTCGTGAGTATCGCCCAGATTGCCACTTGGTGAAGCTTGGAACCATGGGCGAGTACGGAACACCGAACATCGACATTGAAGAGGGCTACATCACGATCGAGCACAATGGCCGAAAAGATATCCTGCCATTTCCGAAGCAGCCCGGGTCTTTCTATCACCTCTCGAAAGTGCACGACAGCCACAATATTATGTTCAGCTGCAAAATCTGGGGACTGCGCGCTACGGACCTGAACCAGGGCGTGGTCTACGGCACGACGACCGAAGAAACAGCAATGGATGAGGCGCTGATCAATCGTTTTGACTATGACGATGTGTTTGGAACTGTGCTGAATCGCTTCTGTATTCAGGCCGCAATCGGGCAGCCACTGACAGTTTATGGCAAGGGCGGTCAGACGCGAGGATTTCTTGATATTCGGGATACGGTGCGATGCATTGAGATAGCCTGCGAGAATCCCGCTGCTCGCGGAGAATGCCGCGTGTATAACCAGTTTACAGAACAGTTTTCGGTGGGTGAACTGGCGAAGATGACCGTGGCTGCAGGCAAGAAACTTGGCCTAAACGTCGAGGTCGATCACCTGCAAGACCCGCGCGTTGAAGCCGAAGAGCATTATTACAACGCGAAGCACTCAAAGTTGGTCGACCTGGGATTGAAGCCACATTTGCTTTCCGATTCCTTGCTGGACTCACTGATGAACATTGCGATCAAGTATCGCGACCGGGCGGATGCATCTTTGATGTTGCCGCAAGTGAACTGGCGCGAGCCACGGAATGACCGTCGCCTGCAAATGAGCAAGACGGCGAGAAATTCTTTGGGAGCATCTCGAGTCCAAACGGCGAGCGAGCCCGCAGAAAAGACCAATAAGCATTCTCGCGGATAGGATTTTCTCCACGAGCAATTTCATAGCTAAATCAGCAGGCTCTCAGCGGAGAGCCTCGGCGTCATTTGCGACGCGCATCGCAAAATCCAGATCAAAAGGGAAGTCTGTTCCTTCGAGGGAAGCTTCTACTTTGGCTATAAAGCGCTGAATGATGAGCTCTTTGTTTGCCAGAAGATCGATAAATGCCACGCGGGTGTTCCGTTTCTCCAGCCAAACACAGCGTTCATCCGGCTGCTCGTAACCACAACGAATTTCTTGCAAGGCGGAATGCGGAGCTGCGTACGCCCTTATGGCGAGCAGGTGCGAGCCAAGATTCTCCATCGCGGACATTCCCGTGTGATCAGGACGGCGTAAGAAAAAGTGGCCGCCAAAACGAAGTCCCGTTCCCGAGCGAAAATCCCGGCGCCAGCGTTCGACTTCTTCGAGAAGGCAATATTCAAAATGGATGGCAATGAGGCGGTGCAGCGATTTGGCCCTGACGGCCAGCGATGAGGTGACGCGTTGCGAACCTTGCCATGGTTTTTCCGCAATGACGTGCAGCCCCGCGTCTAACGCGGCATCGATCATCAGCGGAACATGCGGTCCCGGGAGCACGCAGAGCCATGCAATCTGCGCATCGCTTGCGCGCATAGTTTCGGCAAGACGTGAACGATAAGCGGAATCGGTTTCTCCGGAAGCGCGGCGCGTCTCTGGGATGCTGGCGACGCGGCGGTTTTCCGCAGCGAGGATGCTTTGCATGCGTCCGGCCCAGCGTCCCCGGCCGAGAATTACATAGGAAGGCCCATCAGGCATGACGTTTTCCCGCAACCATTTCGCAGACGAGCCGAGCCGCTTTCACTGCGCTGACGACCTTCCCAGAAAAAATGTGAATTTCTCCCAGCGCGCCTTCGAGAAGATAGAGTGTTCTTCGGTCACTCTCCGGATTGTCTTCCACCACTCGAATCGTGAATCGCGAGCCGATATAAACGGCATCCTTCGCAGAAGGGACGCTGAGGCAACAATCCGCGCGCATGGCTTCAAATCTCGTGAAGGCGGCCGGCTCAAACTCAGGTTTGTTCAATATCCCCGCGTAGGGCTCTGGAATCGGTTCCGAGGCGTTCGTGGTCGTCCAATGATTCGTATTTTTGGCTGAGCCGAAGAGAGAGCGCGAAGAACTGCCATACGGGTCGAAGGCCGAGAACGGTCCGTCCACTACGACCAGTGCGATGCCGCGCAGTTCAGGTGGAAGTTCGATCAACATTTTTTCCGCTACTTGATATTTTGCGGCTTTGAAAAATTCCCGGCTCGGGCCTAGCCCGTAAGTGGCCCACACCACGAAGTCATAGTCGGTCCGCATTTCCGATGCGAATTCGCGCTGTTGCAAGCGGATGCCTTGTGCCTTCAGGCGGGCTTCGACGAGGACTCGGAGCACATCGGGATCATATATGTCTTCTTCGACCTCGTAGCATTTGTCGATGAAATCGAAATTCATCCAGCGCGGCCGGCATGCCCGAAGCGGCAAGCCGTGTTTGCTCATCACGCTCTCGTATAGATCCGGCGAAGTGAGTGAATCCTTAATGGGGATTGCATAGTAATGCCGGCTGCCGCTGACGATGGCGCTCGCGAATGTTTGGGTAAATTCCGCACGCGCTTCGGCTATTTCGCTGATTGTTTCCGAGCTGCGAGGATAGTGATAGCCGGCATGAACGCGGTACTGGTTAATTGACGAACCCGCACGAAGCACGCCGAGCGGATCGAAAAGATGGACTTGGTGGCCCTCTTCAGCCAGCCGAATAGCTATTGTCGAGCCATAAATACCAGCTCCTGCTACCGCGATCTTCGCCCCCATGGTCCTCTTCTGTCTTTTTTCGCGCGAGAGACCGCTTCAACAAAGAATCGGAACATAGGTCCCGACGCGAGATCCCTCGTTTGTTTACTTTTGAGGGGCGGGAGGAGTTACTGGAACGAGCGTTCCTTGACGGATGCGATACTCGATGTCCCGCCAGCGGATGCTCCTGCGCCCGAAACTGAGCAACCAGATCAGCAACGCCCATGCGTCCCACACCGGGATGAGCGCCATCTTTTTCCAGATGCCTTTTTGCTTCATGCCCCAAATTCCGATGAGCCAAGTCATCGCGACACGCACTGCCAAGTAGCCGCCGAGATACAACAGAGCTACACGCACCGTCGGAACAACCACCACGGCTGCGACTACCCACGCCAGCCCTTGCGTAAAAATAAGGCCAAGATGTCCCCAGGGCCGCATGTGGCGCATCACCGTCATCCAGCGCAGCCGTTTGAAGAAAAAGTCGCTCAAAGAACGAAAGTCGGCCACGGTTTCCACCGCGTACGGCAAGAGTTCCACTTCAAAACCCTGTTCCGCGACTAGACGTCCGACAAGCAAATCGTCCGCGGGGCGATTCTGAATGGCGGTGTAGCCACCGAAACCGGCAAGATGCTTTCGTGTGGTGACAATGGTTTGCCCAAACGCGAACTTGACTCCGTCGAGCTGCCGGGCGACAAGAATGCCCGGATAAAAATCGCAGATCATACCAATGGATTGGAGCTTTTGGAGAAACGTGTGTTCTTGCGTTGAAACGTAAAGGCAAGTAACCGCACCAACTTTTGGATCTCGCAGAGGCGCGACCACGGAACGGAGGTAGTCCGGCCGGACACGAACATCGCTATCATTGATGACCAACACTTCGTTCTGTGCTTCGCTCACCAGGTGGGCCAGCTTCACGACTTTGTCGTTTGGGGCGGTGTGACCTGAGACGTGGATAACGCGAATGCGCCGTTGCGGAAAATCGAGCTTTAGCTTTTCAATGACTTCCAAAACGGCTTCGTCGCCGTCGCCTATACCAAAAAGTAGCTCATAATCGGGATAGTCTTGATTACAGTAGCTCGCGAAGTTTTCGTAGGCCTCGGCATCCAGGCCGCGTATCGGCTTGAGATTGCTTATAGGAGGGGTGTAATCCAAAGGCCGGCTCGATTTCCTGGTGTGACGGAAAAACTGCCAGGAACTGTAAAGCGCCAGGAAATAGTAGATAAAAGGAATAGCCGCGACGCCAAGAAAAATATAACTGAGATTACTCGCCGTCATTGCGGCACCCGCGAAGGGATGGTAAGGCGGCATTTCTCAATAATCCTGAAACGACACGTTTACTGGTGTTTGCGTTGTCGATGCGAAGTACATGGAGCGGAAGGCCAGATGTCCGGTTCAAGGCGGCAATCATTCTTTGTTCAGCAGCTGGTCCTTTCAGAATATTTGCGGAGTCTAGTGCGAGCCCCGAAAGAATAGCAAATTGCCGTGAATTTCACTTTCCCAAAAGACATTCATGTAGTTTATCTGACAGCTTGGTTCCAAACAATTTGCAGTTCTTTGACAGAGGTCCAATTGGACTCCGGTATCGGAGAGCGGTCGTTGGGATGCCAATGAAAATCATGTAATAATGATTCAGGCGAATTTCTGAATGGATTTGAGCTTCTCATTAATGGCGGCTTTCGTTCAATGCTCGTAATCACGTTTCTCGCTGAGTTGGAGCCTCTCATGTTTCCCACGCAAGGCCGACCGCCGTTTAGACTTACATCTGGCGCCCTTACCGCATGACCTCGTCGCCGGGCCTACACTTTAAGACCTATTGCATGCTTCTGATTATGGTTGTTTTCGCGCCTCTCGGAAACGTGATGCTTGGTAAGGGAATGAAAAGTGTCGGCTCCGCGGTCTCCTGGGCGCCTTCGGAACTCCCTCACATCATTTCGCTGGTTCTCAAGTCCGGGTTCATTTGGCTCGGTGTTGCTTCACTGCTTACATTTTTCGTCGCGTACATGCTTATTCTTTCCTGGGCCGATTTCAGTTACGTGCAGCCTGCTTCCTCGATCGCGCTTCTTGTTGTGGCTCTCCTAGGGTACTTCTATTTAGGAGAGAGAATTTCACCGCTGCACTGGGCGGGCATCGTAGTCATTTGTCTCGGCGTCTTCGTTGTTGGGAATACTCCTCCGCGAACTACCGAGGTGCGCTGATCATGCGTGAGGCTCTGCTGTTATTTTTCGTTGTCGTCAGCGGAACGGGTGGAGAGATTTGTGTCACGCGCGCTATGAAACGCGTTGGTGAGGTGACGGATTTTCGTCCACTGGCTGTGGTCCGCGTCATTCTGCGTGCCTTGAAGGTTCCTTGGATGTGGATCGGCGTTGGGATGATGGCGCTGGCTTTCTTTTCGTTGTTGGCCGTGCTTTCCATTGAGAATGTTAGCTTCGTCGTGCCCGTGACAGCGTTGAACTATGCAGCTGGGGCACTCGGCGGAAAATTCTTTCTCGGGGAACGTGTGACGTCTCGCCGCTGGGCCGGGGTGCTGATCGTTTGCATCGGAGTCACACTCGTCTGGCTTGGCAAACGTTAAGCGTGGAAATGCACGCGTGCGCGAATCTCGCCGCACTCCATCCGACTCAGCCAAATGGCAAGAAACACCCGAGCCTTCCGGTTTGTGGCAAGCTAGTGGAGAAGCGTTCAAGCAATCTATCCCGTAAACCTTGGCAGGCAGGAAGAGAATCTCAGCGTGACGAATTTTCACTCAGGATGGCGCGATGCGGTACTTCTGCTGGCGGCTGCGCCGCTTGCGTATTACGTCGCGGCTACCTTAGCTGCCTGGCGTTTCTTTCGCGGCAAAAGCAAGAATGGGCTGAGGCACTACACGCCTCCCGTGAGTTTGCTGAAGACAGTCCGAGGCGTGGACTTTGCTAGTTACGAAAATTACGCGAGCTTTTGCCGCCAGGATTATCCCGACTTCGAAATTCTCTTTGCTGTGAATGACGCGCTTGACCCCGCGGTTCCGCTTATTCATCGCTTGATCGCCGTGTTTCCGGAGTGTCAGATTCGCTTGCTCATCGGCGCGGAAAATCTTGGCGCCAATCGCAAAGTCAACAAACTCGCCCGTCTCTCTCGCGAAGCACGGCATGAAATCCTTGTGCTGACGGACGGGGATGTTCGCGTTGGCCCGAACTACTTGCGCGAAGTTGTAGCTCCTTTCGTGGACGAAGTCACCGGTGTGGTCACTTCTTTCTACCGCGGCATTACCGAGAAAAATCTTGGTGCGGAGCTTGAGGCCGTCGGCGCATCCAGCGATTTTTTCGCCGGCGTACTGATGGCAGAGTGGACCGAAGGCATGAACTTTGCTCTAGGTGCTTCGATCGTCACCACCAAGCGCTGGCTGTCCAAAATCGGCGGCTTTGAGTCCATTGCAGGAATGCTCGCTGACGATTACGAACTAGGTATGCGCATCGCTCAAGCCGGTGGGCGCGTTCTTCTTTCGCGCGAGTCCGTTTGGACCATGTATCCCGCGCAGACCGCCAGGAGTTTCTGGGACCATCAGCTTCGTTGGGCGCGGACTGTGCGTCTTTGCCGACCACTTTCTTATTTTGGGCTGATCTTCACGCTTGGGCTGCCCTGGGCGCTCTTGGCGGCGCTCGTGGCTCCGGCCAAGTGGATTGCCGCCGTCTACCTGCTTGCTTACCTTGTGCTGCGGCACGTCATGGCTTGGACCGTTGGAGTCTGGGGAGTCGGAGACGACGTGCTCCGCCACAAACTCTGGCTGGTTCCGCTGCGCGACGCGCTCTATTCGTTCGTCTGGCTCGCGAGCTTTGCTTCCAACCGCATCAGGTGGGGCGGCCAGGAATTCACCATGCATAAGGGCCAAATGGTGCCAGTTGTAACTTCTGGTGCGGCGGATTCGACGCCAGCGACCTCCGCTCGCGGTTGACGCCCCAGCGAATCCCGATTAAATTAGATGAGAAGTATCGTGGCTGCCCCGGTTACCGGGAGCCTGCTACGATTTCTTTTTTTCCTCCCAACGGCTGGGAGATCGTCCAATTGGTAGGACTCCAGACTCTGAATCTGGCTATCCTGGTTCGAGTCCAGGTCTCCCAGCCAAACTTTTTTGCTCCTATGATTTCCAAATTTCCCGCATGAGGCTGCCGTGATCGTGATTATTATGGGCACGACGGGCTCCGGCAAAACCACCATCGGCACTCTGTTCGCAAAGCGCCAGGGATGGGAGTTCGTGGACGCCGATGATTTTCATCCGCCGGCGAATGTCGAAAAAATGAAGCATGGCATTCCGCTGACCGATGCGGACCGGGAGCCGTGGCTGAAGGCGCTCCATGACAAGATCGTCGAGTGGACAGCGGACGTCCGAAACGTGGTGCTAGCCTGCTCGGCCCTAAAACAGAGTTATCGCGATGAGTTGCGCGCCAGTCCTGATGTGAATTTCGTATATTTGAAGGGCAGCTACGAACTGTTCTCGCAACGAGTACTCGCGCGAAAGGGGCATTTTGCCAAGCAAGATTTGCTCGCCAGCCAGTTTGCCACTCTCGAAGAGCCCTCTGATGCGATCACCGTGGATGCAGCGCCATCTCCGGAACAGATAGTAGTAGAAGTGCGCAGGCAGCTAGGTTTGTTCCAATCCTAAGAATTGTTCCCGATCGCACTCAACTCTTAATCGAGAGTAAAGGCCACATACATAAGTTTCTGGTCGCGCTGAATTTGCAGCACGACTGCGGCGTCCGGCGGCAGAGCTTTCAGCGCATTGCGCAAGCGATCCAGCGTGGTCATGGGCTCACCGTTCAGCGTACGGATCACGTCGCCCGCAGTTAGAGGAACTTCCGCCGTGGCTCCTGCCGCGCGCGCTGCCACGATAATGCCGAAGGGATCGCGGAGTTCCGGAAACATTGCCGCAATCTTCTTGTCGATTTCTATGGCAAGGATTCCGAGCGCTGGAACCAGATTTTTTTCCGGGTCAGCCAGCGCAGTGATTTGATCCATGTCCTTGGGCGGCTCCATCATAGCCACGTCGAAACCAAGCCGCAGATTCCCGCGCAGGACGTCCAGGTGCACTCTGTCGCCGCTCTCGCGGGACATCAGATGAAATGCCACATAGGGCACGCTGCTTGCCGCTTTGCCGTCGATGGACAGCAAAACGTCGCCAATATGCAATCCTGCTGCTTCGGAGGGACCTCCGGGCAGAACATCCGAGATCACAACTCCGAAGTTCCGTGGAAGCTTCAGACCTTCCGCCAGTGGCGGCGTTATCGTCTGAACGCTAATCCCAATTTCCGGGCGGTGAAGATGGCCGAATTTGCGCAACTGCTGGTAAGCGATGTTTACAACACTGCAAGGAATGGCAAACCCTAGCCCCTCGTTTCCGCCAGACTGCGAGAGTATAAAGGTATCCACTCCGACGACGTCGCCGTCGACATTGACCAGGGGCCCACCTGAATTGCCAGGGTTGATAGCGGCATCCGTTTGGATATAAACCATCGTCGCGTCGGGATCGGTCTGTCGGGCTACCGCGGAAATGATCCCACGAGTCACAGTATTGGTCAGCCCTTCGGGGCTCCCGAAGGCAAACACGGATTCGCCCTGTTGAAGATTGCGATAGCTTGCAAGCTTAAGCGCGTGCAGACCTTTGGCATCCACTTTGAGCAAAGCGAGATCGATTTCGCTAGTGACGCCGATGATTTGCGCCGGGACGAGGCTTGTCTTAGAAGAGGGCCCCACATCCGCAGAGTCGTCTGAGTTGGCGCTCGAAAGCACCACTTGCACGCGCTGCGCTCCCTTCACTACGTGCGCGTTCGTAATAATGTATCCACTCGGATCGATGATGAACCCGGAACCGATCGCCCTCTGGCGTCCTATGACTATGCCCGTATTCCCGTGCTCGCTCTCTTCGACCTGGCCATACCCTGATACCAGAATCTGCACCACGCTCGGGGACACTTTGCGGATCAGCGCGCCCACGGATTGATCCGTTTTGCGAAGATCTTCGGTCGAACGCGCTTGCGCCTGGGCGCGGCCTGACGAAAAGGAAATGCACAGCAAGGTAGGGATCGCAAATAATATTCTAGGCACCCGCCGACCTATTTCCCTCCGAAGTCGCGCTTGATGCTCAAACATGTGTTCGATCTCCTTGAATATTCTCTTTGTAAACGGACGCTATCGCATAGTTTTAGGGTACATCGGATTGAACGAGGCTGCGATTTCGCGAGCCTATAGTGGTCTCTTGCTCAAAAAATCTTCTCCGTTCCGGCAGCGTGGCGCAATATTCCTGCAAATTCTTCGCCGTACTATATTTACCTGAAGCATCCCATTATCCAGGGATTGCTGTTTTTCCTGTAGACTTACCGGAAGAGGCACGCATCCCGCATCGATCGCCTCTTCGGTTCCAAAAGATGCGACCATAAACCATAATTTAAGCGCGCCTATTGAGGAGCTCCAATCCATGGCCAGACTCCAGTCCACGGAAGACCAGCGGCTCGAGGAAGACCGAACCCGGAAAAAATACTGGAAGCGCTGGGGGCCGTACCTTTCCGAACGGCAGTGGGGAACGGTGCGCGAAGATTACAGCCCAGGCGGCACCGCTTGGGAATATTTCCCCCACGATCACGCGCGCTCGCGCGCCTACCGCTGGGGAGAAGACGGCATCGGTGGCATCTCAGATCGCCACCAGATGATCTGCTTCGGTCTCGCGATGTGGAATGGCCGCGATCCCATCCTTAAAGAGAGACTGTTTGGCCTCACGGGGAACCAGGGCAATCACGGCGAAGACGTGAAGGAGTATTACTTCTATCAGGACTCGACACCCACGCACAGTTACATGCGCATGCTCTATAAATATCCGCAGGCGGAATTTCCCTACGCGCGCCTGGTGGAGGAGAATGGCAGACGGAATCGCGAGCAACCTGAGTTCGAGCTTCTAGACACGGGTGTTTTTGCCGAGGACCGTTATTTCGATGTATTCATCGAATATGCCAAGGCCGACGTGGAAGACATCCTTATTAAGGTCACTGCAGTAAATCGCGGACCCGAAGCAGCCTTGCTGCACCTTCTGCCTTCCTTGTGGTTCCGCAATACGTGGTCCTGGGGCCGGGATTTGCGCAGACCCCGCGCACAGAAGTCCACCAGAATTCCGGGAAGCCTGTCGGCAGAGATTGAACACTGGAAGTACGGCAAGCGCTGGCTGCTCTGCGCCGGCCAGCCTGAGTTGCTCTTCACCGAAAATGAGACCAACTTTGCCAAGCTTTTCAACGGCAAAAACCGATCGCCTTATGTGAAGGACGCATTCCATGAGTATTTGATTCGTGGAAACAAATCTGCCGTGAACCCACAGAAGACGGGAACGAAAATGGCTGCGTACTATCCGTTGCAGCTCAGCCCCGGACAAAGCGAAACAATCAAGCTACGCATTACCGACATGGAGCCTCTCGCTTCGATGGATCGAAGTTTGAGCGTCATTGGCACGATCACCTCGCCAGGTCACGCCGACCGTCCCGAAGACGTGCCCGCGGCGAATGATTTTGACGCAGGCTTCGATGGCGTGTTTTCTCTCCGACAGAAGGAAGCCGACGAGTTCTATGCGTCGCGCGTCACCTCGGAAATATCCGACGATGCAAAAAGCGTGATGCGCCAGGCGTTCGGCGGTTTACTCTGGTCCAAGCAGTTCTATCACTACGACGTGCGCAACTGGCTGGATGGTGACCCGGCGGGTCCGCCGCCTCCTCCAGAGCGTTTGAAGGGCCGCAATAAAGACTGGACGCAGCTCTACAACGATGACGTCATGTCCATGCCCGACAAATGGGAATATCCCTGGTATGCGGCGTGGGACTTGGCATTCCACTGCATCGCGCTTGCGCTTGTGGATCCGGATTATGCGAAGGAACAACTTATCCTTCTTCTCCGCGAATGGTACATGCATCCAAACGGGCAGCTGCCTGCTTACGAATGGGCTTTTGGCGATGTGAATCCCCCGGTTCACGCCTGGGCTGCCTGGCGCGTTTACAAGATCGAGCGGCGGGTGCGCGGTGTTGCCGATCGCGCTTTCCTCGAAAAGGTATTTCACAAGCTTCTGCTTAACTTCACCTGGTGGGTGAATCGGAAAGATCCCGACGGCATGAACATCTTCCAGGGAGGATTTCTCGGCCTCGACAATATTGGAGTTTTCGACCGCTCCGCGCCTCTCCCGACCGGCGGCCATCTTGAACAGTCTGACGGCACCAGTTGGATGGGCATGTACTGCCTCAACATGCTGGCCATATCGCTCGAATTGGCAAAGGAAGATCCTGCCTACGAAGACGTAGCGAGCAAATTCTTCGAACACTTCGTAAACATAGCCCATGCGATGAACGACATGGGCACGGATGGCATCTCTCTCTGGGATGACGAAGACGGTTTTTACTACGATGTACTCCGTCTCCCGAATGGCGAAGATCATTTCTTGAAGATTCGCTCCATGGTCGGGCTGATTCCGCTTTTTGCTGTGGAGACTCTCGAGCCGGAAATCGTCGAACGCTTGCCCGGATTTAAGCGCCGCATGCAGTGGTTCATTGACAATCATGCGGATGTGCCGGAACACATTGAGATGACACAACGTTCCGCACGCGGTGTTCGGCGCTTACTCTCCCTTGCCAATCGTAAGCAACTTAAGCGCATGCTCAGCCGCATGCTGGACGAAACGGAGTTCATGTCGCCATACGGCGTCCGTTCTCTCTCCCGCTATCACCTCGACCACCCTTATGAGGTCCAGGTGAATGACCACGTCAATCGCGTCGACTACGAGCCCGCCGAATCCACCAGTGGCATTTTTGGCGGCAACTCCAACTGGCGTGGCCCTATCTGGTTTCCTTTGAACTATCTCCTTGTCGAATCCCTGCAGAAGTATCATCACTATTACGGCGAGGACTTCAAAGTCGAGTCCCCGTCTCGTAGTGGCAACGAATCAGATCTCTGGGAAGTGGCCGCCGAGATTTCCCGTCGCCTCGTTCATATTTTCGTTCGCGGCAAGGACGGTCGGCGCCCTGTCGCGGGCGGCACCGAGGTTTTCCAGAGCGATCCGCATTGGAAGGACCTAATCCTCTTTTATGAATATTTTCATGCGGACAATGGCGCCGGTCTTGGCGCGAGTCACCAGACAGGCTGGTCCGCCCTCGTCGCTAAATTGATCGAACAGAGTGGTGAGTAGTGAGCGGCGTTATCTTTCGTGCCGCGTCCGCGGAGGACGAGAAGGCTTTGATTCCCATGATGCGTAATTTAGCCGAGCAAGAGCCGGGTGCTTATTTTTTCGATGAACCGGCTGTTCGCCAAGTCCTACGGAAGTTTCTGATGAGTCCTGATCTGGGCCAAGCGTGGGTTTTCTATGACGAAGAAACTCCAGTCGGCTACATTATTCTAACGTTCGGCTATAGCTTCGAATATCACGGCCGGGATTCTTTCATCGATGAGTTGTACATCGAGCCGCAATACCGGCGGCAGGGAATTGGCAAGCGCGCCATGCAGTTTGTCGAGGGGCGAGCTCGCGAATTGGGAGTGAACGCCATCCATCTCGAAGTCGATCAAGGTAACGACCCGGCCGCCGAACTCTATCGCCGCGCAGGCTACGCCGATCACTCTCGCTTCCTGATGACGAAGTGGCTTAGGCCCGGCAAGCACTGAACAGGGGACCGTGGCAAAGAAAATGCCAAAGAAAAGTAGAGCCGTGGCGCCTCAACGAATTGAACAGCGATCCGAGCTCCTCTCCCAAATACAATTCGGTCGCGAAATCTGCGGCAATCTCCCTGCGGCCGAATCCCGCGAGTGGCTTGTCACTAACGGCATCGGAGGCTTTGCCTCCGGAACTATCGCCACAGGCACGACGCGCCGCTACCACGGACTTCTTATCGCTGCCCTTCAGCCGCCGGCCGGCCGGACTCAGCTCGTCGCGGCACTTGATGAAACCGTTCGCTACGGTGGTTCTGCGTACGCCCTCGCAACGCACCGCTGGGGCAGTGGCGCAGTCGACCCACAGGGCTTTCTCTACCTCGAAAGTTTCCGCCTCGAAGGAGCCGTTCCCGTTTGGACGTACGCCCTGGCCGATGCCTTACTCGAAAAGCGCATTTGGATGGTTCAGGGCGAAAACACGACGTTTATTCACTACACTCTCGGACGTGCCAGCGGCACTCTCGAGATCGATCTGAGAGCGCTCGTCAACTACCGCGACTTTCATTCGCTGACCCACGCTGGTGACTGGCACATGAAGATTGTACCAACGCATGACGGCGTGATGGTTCTGCCCTTCGATGGTGCGACGCCGTTCTATTTGAGAAGTGCCCAAGCCTCCTGCGAACCGCAACACGAGTGGGATCGCAATTGTTATCTGCCTAGGGAAACGGAACGAGGTCTGAACGATCACGAGGACTATCTCTTTGCTGCGCTCTTTCACGCCAAGCTGAAGGTCGGCGAAAGTCTCACTATCGTTGTGAGCACCGAGGTTACCGATCCGCTCGGCGGCGAAGCCTCTCGCGCGCAACGCGCCGACCGCGAATCCGCTTTGCTAAAAGCTTGGCAAGCACAAAACGAAAAATCTGCCGCGAATGCTCCCGGATGGCTACGTCAACTCGTTCTCGCGGCGGATCAATTCATCGTCAAGCGCGCCCTTCCCGAGGAACCAGACGGCCGCAGCGTTATCGCGGGCTACCACTGGTTCGGCGATTGGGGGCGCGACACCATGATCGCTTTGCCCGGCCTTGCGCTCGCCACTGGCCGGGCTAATGTCGCAAAGCAGATTCTGTTGGCCTTCGCTGGCGTTGTTGACGGCGGCATGCTCCCCAACAATTTTCCCGACGCAGGCGGCAAGCCCGAATACAACACTGTCGATGCCGCGCTTTGGTACTTCGAAGCGGTGCGCCAATATTTTGCTGCCACGCAGGACGCCACGACTCTGCAGAAGTTATACCCCGTTCTCGCAGGCATGGTTGATGCCCACATTGCAGGCACGCGCTACAACATTCACGTTGATTCAGCCGACGGCCTTCTCTACGCCGGAGGTCCGGGCGTTCAGCTCACATGGATGGACGCCAAAGTCGGCGACTGGGTCGTCACGCCGCGTACTGGCAAACCAGTCGAGATCAATGCGTTATGGATCAACGCACTGGAAACGATCGCGCAGTTCGCCCGTTCGCTAAATAAACCCGCAGACGACTACGCGCGCCTCTCCACACAAGCCAAAAGCAATTTCCAGAAATTTTGGAACGCAGAGCGAAACTGCTGCTTCGATGTAATCGACGTTCCCGGCTCCGCGAAAAGCGGTGGAAAGGATGCTGCTCTTCGCCCCAATCAAATTCTCGCCGTTTCGTTACCTGTGAGCGCGCTGAACAAGGACCAGCAAAAATCCGTTGTCGATATCTGCGCGCAACGCTTGGTTACATGCTATGGCCTTCGCAGCCTCGCAGCAGGTGAGCCGGGCTATCAGGGTCACTACGGCGGTGATCAGCGCGCGCGCGACGCCGCGTATCATCAAGGAACGGTCTGGGGCTGGCTGTTGGGGCCGTATGCGCTCGCTCATTTCCGGGTTTATGCCGATCGCGCCGCAGCGCTCCGCTACCTCGAACCTCTAGCATCCAATGTCGGCGCGTTCGGCCTCGGCACGCTAGCGGAAATCTTCGAAGGCGACCCGCCACACAGCCCTCGCGGTTGCATCGCTCAAGCTTGGACTGTCGGAGAAATCCTTCGCGCTTGGAGCGAAATCGTCAAAGCCAAGTGAGTTAGTTCTGGTGGGCCTTTGCTGCGGATTCGTACAGCTCAATCAGGACTTTTCCGCCGCCCGGAACAGGCATAAGAAAAAAATTAACGCGCGTTCCGTCTGCTCCCGGTCGAGTTTCCGGATAGACCGCTGAAACTCCAAATTTCTCTTTCAAAATCTCGGTCGCCCGGTCCACATTGGTGCACCGAAATTCCACCTGCTGCACGCCTTCTCCAAATTTTCCCAGGTACCGCGCAATCGCCCCATCACCGCCAGGTGCTCTCGACGTCAAAATGTCCAAAGAAACTCCGTTTGCAAAATGCAGCTCAAACTCTTCTGCATCTTGATCCGATGGCACATCCGCCAGGCGCGAAACGCTATGAGCCGTGCGAATCTTCGAAAACGTCTCGCGTTGTACCGCCAACCCCACCGTTGCCTCAGGCTTCGACCCGAGCAGCAACCCTGAAAGTTCCGGGTCGCTGCGCCAGGACTCTGCTGCGTGTTTGGCAGCAGCCAGCCCGGCCGCAAAAATCTCCGCGGCGGCGGACTCGCGTTCGGGAGCCTCTGCGGCGCAGAGTCCAGCGATTGCCGTATTAAGGGGACTAGACATAGTGGTCCCAAAGATTGTAGCGTGAGTACCCGGCCAGAATCAGGCGCCGTTCGAACCTGGCGCGAAAGTTGCAACGATTCCCCCGTTCAAATCATCTGAGGGATATGCCGAAACCAGTTCTATTCACGGTCGATGACGACCCGGAGGTCTTGCGAGCCATCGAGCGCGACCTCCGGAGCCAATATTCCGACCGTTATCGCGTCATGCGCGCCAGCTCCGGCAGCGCCGCCCTTTCCACCCTTCGCGAGCTTAAAGCCCGCAATAATCCCGTAGCGCTGCTCCTCGCTGATCAGCGCATGCCTCAAATGAACGGCGTCGGCTTTCTCTCCGAAGCCATGGAAATCCATCCCCAGGCCAAGCGCGCGCTGCTTACCGCCTACGCAGACACCACTGCCGCGATCGATGCCATCAATGAAGCCCGCATTCATTATTACCTGATGAAACCTTGGGATCCGCCGGAAGAGAAGCTCTATCCCACGATCGATGAACTGCTTACCGATTGGAACTCCACCTTCCGTCCGCTCTACGAGGGCATTCGCGTTCTGGGCACCAGATGGTCCAACCGCTCCTACGAGTTGCGCGATTTCCTCGCGCGCAATCAGGTCCCTTATCAATGGATTGACGTTGAGCTCGCTCAAACCGATCCCGAAGTCCGAAGCCTCATCGCTTCTCTTGGACCGGAGGCGGAAACTCTTCCTCTGGTCTTGTTTCCGGATGGCACCCGTCTCGCCGAGCCGCCGCTTCCGACAGTCGCCGACAAAGTCGGTCTTCGCACTCATGCGCTCACCAATTTCTACGATCTGGCCATCGTCGGTGGCGGGCCCGCGGGCCTTGCCGCAGCCGTCTACGGTGCATCGGAGGGCCTGCGCACGGTCATGATCGAGCGCGAAGCTCCCGGCGGCCAGGCTGGCCTAAGCTCCCGAATCGAAAACTATCTCGGCTTTCCGGCCGGACTGTCTGGCGCAGATTTGGCCTTCCGCGCCGTCGCGCAAGCCCGCCGCTTCGGCGTGGAAATTCTCTCGCCGCAAGATGTCGTCGGCCTGCGCGTCGACGGTCCCTATCGCCTCATCAAACTCGCCGATGGCGCGGAGATTTCCTGCAACGCTCTGCTCCTCGCGATGGGCGTTCAGTGGCGAACGCTTGACGTTCCCGGTATCGATCGCCTTCAAGGTGCCGGCGTCTACTACGGCGGCGGCACTTCGGAAGCCATCTCTTGTCGCGGTGAAACCGTGTATATCATCGGCGGCGCCAATTCCGCTGGCCAAGCCGCCATGTATTTTTCCAAATATGCGGAAAAGGTTGTCATGCTCGTTCGCGGCACATCGCTGGCCAGCACCATGTCGCACTACCTTATCGAACAAATCGAGAAAACTGCCAATATCGAAGTTTGGGGACAGACCAGCGTCGTCGAAGTCAAGGGCGAAACCCGCCTCACGGGCATCACCGTGCAATGCGAGCCTAGCGGCACGCGCAAGGAACTTCCCGCTTCGAGCCTCTTTATTTTCATCGGGGCACAACCGCGCACTCAATGGCTGGGCGACCTGATCGAACGAGACGAGCGCGGTTTCATCCTCTCGGGCCCCGACCTCCTTCGCGATGGCAAGCGCCCCGCTTCCTGGACGCTTGAGCGCGATCCCAGCTTGCTCGAAACGAATGTCCCGGGCATTTTCGTCGTCGGCGACGTCCGTCATGGTTCGGTGAAGCGCGTTGCATCCGGCGTCGGCGAAGGCGCCGTCGTCGTCCAATTCATGCATCAATATTTGGCCAAGGTACAATGAGCCTGCCTACCAGGAGAGCAGGTCGCGCATGACCGAAATCCCTTCTCAGTCGCATGCTGAAGAGATTCTCGCGGAACTCGTCAAGATCCCTGTGTTTCAGGATCAGCCACGCGAAGAACTGCTTTGGTTTATTTCCGTTAGCGATGAGCGCCGCTCCGCCGCCGGGGAAATCATCATGCGTGAAGGCGACGCGCCCGACTACATGTTGGTGATGCTGGAAGGCGAAATGCGGGCCAGGGCCGAGCACGGCCCCGTTGATGGGCCAGTGTTCACGATAACGACCGGCGATGTGACTGGCATGTTGCCGTTTTCGCGGCTGAAAGTGATCAGCGTCACCGGTCGCGCCGTTGTCCCTTCGCACTACCTGGGTTTCCCAGTCAACCAGTTCATCGAACTCTTCAGAAGACTGCCGGAGCTCGTCCGCCGCCTCGTTGGTTTGCTTACGGACCGGGTCCGCAACGTTACCCGCACCGAGCAGCAGCACGAAAAGCTTGCAGCGCTCGGCAAACTTTCCGCCGGACTCGCTCACGAACTCAATAATCCATCCGCAGCCGCTCGTCGTTCTGCGGCTGCCCTGCGCGATTGCCTGGCCCGTCTGCGCGAAGCCGCTCGCAACACGGAAATTGGCCCCGAAGACTGCGGCCTTTTGGCTGAACGCGAAGAAGAAATTCGCTCCACGCTGAAACCCACTCAGTTCAAGGACGAATTTGCCCGCGTCGAGCGCGAGGAAGCCATTCAGGCGTGGCTTGAAGCACACAATGTAGAGGACGCCTGGAAGCTCTCGCCATCCCTTGCCGACGCCGGCTTGACCGATGCGCACCTCGCGTCCTTCGCTGCAGCCGCTGGCGCATCTGTTGGTCCCGAACTCACCCGCTTCGCCACTCTCCTCGAAATGGAACGCATCGCCGATGAGCTCGAACACAGCTCCGCGCGCATTTCCGATCTGATTAAAGCCATCAAGGAATATTCCTACATGGATCAAGGTCCCATGCAGGAAGTCGATATCGAGCGCGGCCTCGAAACTACCCTCACCATCATGAATCACAAGCTTAAGCGCGGTATCACGGTGGTCCGTGAATACGCTCCCAATCTACCCAAAGTAATGGCCAGCGGAAGCGAACTCAATCAAGTCTGGACCAATATCATCGACAACGCCGCAGACGCCATGAAGGAAAGCGGCAAGCTCACTATCCACACCGCGCGCGAAAACGATTTTGTACTCGTCGAAATTGCCGACAACGGATCTGGCATTCCGCCCGATAAGATCTCACGCATCTTCGATCCGTTTTTCACAACAAAGGGCGTTGGCGAAGGCACAGGCCTCGGTCTCGATGTCGTCAACCGCATCATCAAGAACGTCGGCGGTCAGATCAGTGTCACGTCCGTTCCCGGCGACACTCGGTTTCAAGTTCGCATTCCAATCCAATCTGGGAAGTAATCGTTTCAGGAGAGAAACATGGCCGATGTCTGCACTCACATTCAGCACATCCATCCTGCGAAACCTAAGTCAAAAGGCTGCGAAGAATGCATCAAAATGGGCGATACCTGGGTGCACCTGCGGCTCTGCCTGACGTGCGGCAACGTTGGCTGCTGCGATTCCTCGAAAAATAAGCACGCCACTAAGCATTTCCACGCCACCAAACACCCCATCATCCGCTCGTTGGAACCCGGCGAAGACTGGATGTGGTGTTACGTCGACGAATTAATGTTTGAAGAAGACTAAACTGCATGGGGAGAATGCGGTTTTTCTTCAAAAGTTACGCAGGGAACGCGTCTCCCGGAACTAGGGGTGGTATGGGCGGCGTCAGCGGAGGCACCGCCGGACTTATCGGAAACATCTTGTTGCTCAGCGGGCCGTAGCGCGGTGCGAAAAATTCAATCGTGTACGATTGGAAAAACACCAGTCCCGGCGCGTACACGAACCCGACAACGTAAAGAATTCCGGCGATCACCAGCAACCCCACTCCCGCCACCAGTAGCTCCGTCGAAATGTTCCACGTAAACCCTAAACCGCTGCCAATGAGGTATCCGACCAGGCCGAGTAGTCCCAGGGGAATCAACAGCACCAAAATTACAATCAAATTAGCGATCGTGAAAATAATCGCGCCTCCCATCGCCAGCACGATCTTCATCAACACATACGCCGCGTAGGCCAGTTTCTCCGCGCCCATCATCGCCAGCAGTTTTTCCCAGCCATCCATCGCCCCTACATTTTCAAACGCCATGATTGGCACCAGAAAATCCCGACCCAGCATCTCAATGATCGCGAGCACCGCCGCCAGTGCAATCACCACCAGCCCCAGCAAAATTCCTCCGCCGATTAATATGCCGAGATTCTGGTCTGGATGCGCAAACCATCCCGCGCGATATGCCAGCAAGACCGGTATTCCTGCTACCACCCCCACCAAAACGAGCCCCCCGAATGCGAACCCGATGACCCACAATAAGTATCTCCGCCCAACCGCTCTCCACCGCCTCCAGCCTTCGCGCAGCCGGCACTGGCCTGTAACCACCGCATCCAAAAGAATAAACCGGTAAACGCAATCACTATAAATCCACAACAGCATCAGCCCCAGCGCTAACACCGCGCCCATCACAATCCACCCTATATAAGGTTGGATCTGTTCCCAACCAGGTACGCTTATGAGACGCGCTGCCTCAGCCCAGTAATTCCCAAACTGATTGTCTCCGCCCTGGTTCCGGTGCGTGTTGAGGTTCGGGAGGCTTCCCCCTCCGCCGCCGCCCCCTCCCGCTTCTCCCGTAATCAAAGCCACCACCGCCAGACGCGCCCACAACCCAAAGCGAAACGGCTGGAACAGCAGCTTCTTTGTCCGAGCAAAAGCCGGCGAGATGGATTCCACCGCCGAGGCGCGATTTGTCATGCTGTACCTGCGTGGGAAGGACTGTCTGATCGCGGTAATCTAGGATCCGTAGACATCGTGACCAAATCGGAACAGTGAACTCCCTCGTTCCTCTGCATGGCGTGATAAAGCGGAGAGCTCTCCGTGTAATATTCGGGCCGAACTTCGACCTCTGGTTCGATTCGAGTCAATTCGTCACCTGCATATGTTTTGTATCACACACTCCTGGTTTGCAACACGACTTGCGCAATAGGAAACCTGATCAAGTAAGGCGATCAACGAGGAATGATTTCTGTTACAGATCCGGCTAGCGGACTCAAAGCACCAAAACACTACCCTCTTCTCGGCACTTCCAGTTTCTCGGCATTCTCCTGTGTCGCCATCACCCGCGCAATCTCCGTCTCAATCGACCTGGAACTTACGGGTTTGGCGATATAGCCATCCATTCCCGCCTGCCGGCATCTCTCTCGGTCCTCTTCGAACGCATTTGCGGTCATCGCTACAATGGCCACGTGTCTTCCCGATTTCTTCTCGCTGGCACGAATCCTCTCCGTGGCTTCCAATCCGTCCATGATCGGCATCTGCATGTCCATCGCCACCAAATCGAAATCCTCTTCAGCCATTAGCAGCAGCGCAATTTGCCCGTTGCCCGCGATTGTCACTGTATGGCCCATTTTCTCCAACAGCCGTGAGGTCAATCGCTGATTCACTATGTTGTCTTCCGCAAGCAATATCCGTAACCCTACGCGAGCTTTCCCAGTGGGCATCTCGGCCTCGACCAGTTGCGCGTCCTTCACTTCTCCGAAGCATTCTTGCAATGCTTCATGCAGCGTGGATCGACGAAACGGTTTGAGGATCGTTCGAGTTACATCCGCCTGCTCGCATTTTTTCCTCTCTACTGCGTCCAGTGGCCGCGAATGAACCAGAATCGCTGGAACATCAGGTGCCGACGTAGTTCGCAAAGCTGACAGCAGCGCGAGCCCTCCCGGGTTAGGCATGTCTTTGTCGATCATGATGGCCGAGAAACGCTCGCCCGTGGCCTGTGCTCTCGTCAGCAAAACCAGCGCATCTTTCGCGCTCGCAGCCTCCACGGCTTTCATATTCCATCGCGGCAGGAAGCGCTCCAGCAGCTCACGGTTTACGGGATTGTGGCCAATCACAAGGACGCTTCGTGTCTTCTGTTGTATCTTCGGCTGAATCGTTCTGTCCGCCGACATACTGGGCTTTTCCTTCTCTGTACCCCAGAACACTTTCATGGTGAAATGGAACTCGCTTCCGCGGCCTTCTTCGCTTTCCACCCAGATGCGCCCGCCCATTAAGTCCACCAGCCGTTCGCAGATCGAAAGTCCCAGTCCCGTGCCGCCGTACCGCCGCGAGGTGGACATATCCGCCTGCGCGAACGCTTCAAAAATCTTCTTTCTTTTTTCCTCCGCTATTCCGATACCGGTATCCGAGACCGTGAATTCCAGCATCAATCCGCCATCCGTTGCCCCCGCGTGTCTTCCGTAGATCGCCACCTGTCCTTCGTTGGTGAATTTCAGCGCGTTCCCTACTAAATTGATGAACACCTGCCGCAACCGCGTTGAATCGCCCCGCACTACCTCTGGAATGTCTCTGCCCACATTCCACACGAGTTCGATGCCTTTCTGCTGCGCCCTTAGCGCCAGTGGCTCCAGCGCCTCCTCGATGCAGTCCTCAACCGACATATCCGCGATCTCCAAGTCGAGCTTGCCCGCCTCGATTTTCGAAAGGTCCAGAATATCGTTCAGCAACGTCAGCAGTGATTCTCCAGAACTCTTCACCATGCTCAAATAATCGCGCTGCTCCGCGTCCAAGTTCGTTTCAAGGGCCAGCGTTGTCATCCCCAGTATCCCGTTCATCGGCGTTCGAATCTCATGGCTCATGTTGGCCAGGAAGTCGCTCTTCGCCCGGTTCGCCGCTTCCGCATCTTCTTTCGCTTGCTGCAGCGCTCGTTGCACTTTCTTCCGTTCGGTGATGTCCACGAACGTAACTACCGCCCCACGCCTCTCGCCATCCTCGAACAAAGGATGGCACCAAAGCTCGGCATCGAAACTGGTTCCGTTCGACCGCCACAGCAACTCTTCCGCCACGTGAAATTTCTTGCCACTCTGGAGTTTTCTCTGCATTGAACATTCTTCGCGCGGGTTCGCTGTCCCCTCTCGGCTCGTGTGGTGTATCACGTCGTGTATATTTTGACCCAGCAGTTCCTCCTGCGAACCGTACGCCAGCAACCGCAGCAATGCCTGGTTGCAAAACGTGCATTCCCCCCGATTGTCCACTCCGTACACCGCTTCCCCCGTCGACTCCAGCAGCAGCCGCATCCGCGCTTCTTCTTCCGACAATTTCTGTTCGCTTTCATCCCGTTCGCTGATCAAAGCACCCAGTACCAGCCCCGCGAGCGATAAAATCAACATCAGGAATTGCAGCAGCGTGAGTTCGTTATAACTGCGCTGATACAATTGCAGCGCCAGGATGATTCCCGTATCCAGCGCCAGAATCGCCGCCGCCGCGCCTCGTAAGCCCCGTCGTACCGCCACTAGAATCAGCGGCAAAAAAAGCAGATAGAACATCTCGTTCCCACGCGAAAACCTTCCGCTCAACGCGGCCCATAACACAGCCACAATTCCCGCCGCGAACAGTCCCGATTCAATGGCGCGCCCGAATCCCTGCAATTCGTGCCTGCCCGCTCTGTGTGCCGCTTCCCCACCTTTCCCGCCTCTTTCCGTGTAGCCCATGTACCGTCGGAGCCGCGGCACGATATAAATCAGGGAAAACGGCACGATCGATCCAATCGCCACCGCATCTCCGACCCACCAATTCATCGTCGCCAGCAAATAACCCTGCGCGGGAATCAGGTGGTCCACCTGCAGAAACTTCGTTCCCACGAACGCCACTACGCAAGCCGCACAGGTCGCAACCAGCAGCAGCCACATCACGTCCCTCATGGTTCGCAGGCGCCAATCTATTTTCACCACTCGCCGCAAGACCACCGCCGCTACCGTGTACACCGAGATGAACTCCACGTTCCCTATGAGGAAGGAATACGAACGTATCGGCAGGTGATAATTCAAGTGCGACGCGAGACACTCCGCCAGCAGAATCACCGGCGCGTACCGCCATCCGAGCCCAATTAACGCGGCCAGTGCCAGGCCCGTGGGCGGATACCATGCGCTAATTTCGTTCCAAATCTGAAACGACACTGTCGTTCGATCCACAAGTACGTACACCACCACAAAGCACACGGCGACCAACACCTGCCGCATCTTCCATCGCTTGTCAGGACTCAATCATCCTCCGGCCGGATGGGCATCCCTGTTTTTGCCGTCCTAGTGCTCACGCTTTCCTTCATCACCACATCGCCCGATAGCGCACGGTCCAGCCCCTTCGTGTTCCGAAATGAAAATGGGGTCTAAAAAAGCTCCCCAACCCCTCCTCTCCCGTCCGAATTGCCGCTCCACGATATTCAAGCTAATCCTTGTGGGATCAGTGAGTTTGTGGCTCTTTGCGGCAGCATCTTCTGGCCTCAATGCGCGCACACCCCTGTGCTTTCCTAGCGCTCCGGTTGCCAAATCGCCAGGTTCGTCGGGCAGATAAACTTTAGAGAACTCTAATGAGGGTGCGCCGCGAACAGCGCTCTCGAGGGAACAACTTTTAGCGTTGCAAGATATTCGCTGCAGGCTGCACTACTTGCTTTGAATCCGAGAGACAAACATCTCCAAGAACTTTTCAGACTGCACGTCGATGCAAACCTTGGCGTTCGGCGCGACCTTGTCGAGTCCCTCGATCACGTAACGGTCTCCATCCGGAAAATGGTGCAATACGTTGCGCTCGATCTCGTTTCTGCGATTGGCCACCGTTTCCCCGCGCGTAGACTCGCCTCGCGTTTCGACGTCAACATGCATGGCGGGCGCTGTCACTAGCATCGCGTCGATTGCCACTCCCACCGCGAGCGGATCGTACATTGGCGTCCCGGTGTCCCCGAATTTCTCCGACAGCTCCACAAGAAATTTCGTCACTTCATAAACAAAATCATTCACCGGACCGTGCGTTCGCCCAAGCTGCTCAAGCTGTTTTCGGCTAAACAGAGTCTTATCTCCGACGTCGAGCCCCACCATCGTCAGCGGCCACCCCGCCTGAAAAACAATTTGCGCCGCTTCTGGATCGTTATAAATATTGGCTTCCGCGGATGCATTTACGTTGCCACCCTTTAGCGACCCACCCATCAGAATCACTTCTTTCACTAGAGGCACAATGCTCGGATCTTTTTCAAGCGCCAGCGAAATATTCGTCAGCGGCCCAACAGGCACGAGCGTGATTTCGTGTGGATAAGCATGCACTAATTCAATGATGAGGTCGGGCCCAAACCGCGCGTCCGCTTTACACTTGCTTGCGGGCAGCTCAATATTGGCCAGCCCATTTTTACCGTGCCAGAATTCCGCCGTAATCAGTTTCTGGAATAAGGGATGTTGCGCCCCGCCCGCCACTGGAATGTCGCACCGGTTCGCTAGCGAAACCATGCGCAGCGCGTTTTCCAAACCCTGCCGGGCCGTTACGTTCCCTGGGACAACGGTTATAGCCCTTACATCCAACTCCGGCGAATTGAGCGCAAGCATCAAGGCCATAGCGTCATCAGTTCCCGGATCGGTATCCAGGATTATCTTCTTTCCGCTGGCACCACCCCGCGCCGGAGAGCAGGCAACCCCCAGCACAACAACCACGCAACAAAGAATCCGTGCAAACCAACGCATTCCATCACCCATATTGCTCATCTCCACCTAACTCGTAGGGGCACGGCACGTTTACCCTGCTTGCCCTGAGGAACGAAGGGAGCCTCGAAGGGCCGTACCGGCTCTTAACTCATGCACCCCAGGTGCCATTGCGAGCCGGCAAACGTGCGCCCTCATCATCCCTTTGCTTTTGCACCAACCAGAAGGGAACCCGCCAACGCCACCAACAAAATCCCCGCCACAACCGCAAGCGAAATCTCCACCGAAATATGCACCCACGGCTCAACAATCATCTTCGCCCCAATAAACGCCAGGACAAACGAGAGGCCCGCCGTCAGATATCGCAACTTCCCCAGCACACCAGCCAACAGAAAATACATCGCCCGCAAACCCAAAATCGCGAACACATTGGATGTATACACGATAAACGGATCCCTCGTAATTCCGAAAATCGCAGGGATCGAATCCACGGCCATCGTGATATCCGTGATCTCCACGATCAAAAGCACGACAAACAAAGGTGTGGCAAAAAGTTTTCCACTCTGTCGCACAAAAAACTTGCTCCCCGCATAGTCCTTCGTGACTCGCAGATAACGCCTGGCAAACCGCGAAATCCGGTTCTCCTCGGGATGCATCTCCGCTTTCTTTGCGAATAGCATGTGTAGTCCCGCAAACACCAGAAACGCGCCGAACACATACAGCACCCAGCTGAACCGCTCGATCAAACCCGCTCCCGCCGCGATCATTAAGCCGCGCATCACCAACGCGCCGAGAATTCCCCATTCCAGAACCCGGTGCTGGATCTTTTCATCCACAGCAAACGCGCGGAAAATCACCAAAAACAAAAAGAGATTATCCACGCTCAGAGCTTTTTCGATCACATACCCGGTAAAGAACTCCAGTCCTCGCTGCTCCCCGGAAAAATACATCACGCCAAGCCCGAACCCGAGGGACAGCCCTACCCAGACGAGTGTCCAGGTGATCGCTTCCCGAGTTTCCATTTTGTGGGGTCGCCGGTGTAAGACACCAAGATCCAGTGCAATCGCGGCGAGTACGAAAAGATTAAAGGTCAGCCAAAGGAAAGGTGTGCCCATGGCTGCTGTGGCCTAAGCGCCTTACGGTGCCGAAGGTCCCGACGCTGCCAGCGTGTCCGTGGCGTTTAGATTGGTGAGTTCGAGGCGGAAAGCTTGACCTGCTTGAATCGTAATCGGCACATCCCAGCGCACATGCGCATCGCCCGCGCTTGCATCGAGGTTCAGCGTGCTAATCCAGTAATGACCTGGCGCCAGCTGGCCCAGGAAGGCGTGCCCGTCCAGGTCGGTTTCCACTTTAGCAGCCAGATACTTTGTTTGCGCCACTTCGGGAGCCATCTTCTGCACGTGCTTTTTCTGATTGCTAAGGATCAGCGTCCACTTTGTCTCGGGATTTACAGCGTTGAGCTCCAGCTCCACGCCGGAAACTGTCGCCGGATTCGCAATAATAAATTTCTTCAGCGCCGTGTAATACGTCTGCAAGTCTTTTTCGTACTTCTCGGGATGCGTCTCTTTGTCGGCGTCCTTGTACTTCGGCTTTGGAATGTCTTTGGTTACGCCGCCGCTGTTGGCGTGCTGGTAAGCCAGCAAAAATTCTGGCGTGTGGATGATGTCGTCGGGCTTCAGCAGTTTATCCAGATCAGGAGCCGTCAGGTCGAGGGTCTCGTGGACTTTTAGCCAGGCTTTCAATTCCTTCGACACTTTCAATCCGTCTATGAATTCATCGCGCGGGGGAATGACGTCCGTATCTTCGACTTCCTTGGCGATGTCCGCGTAGCTTTTCGTCAGAATGTACAAGGTGATTTGGCGCACCGGTTCCGGCCGCGCTGCCGTCGGCGATACGCGCGCCGTGATATCCAGACTAGCCGCTGAGTTTTGCGCCCGCGCCGGGTGCGCGAAGCACACCCATCCCGCGAGGATAGCCAAGGAAATGCCTGTTGCTCTTCTCATGCCGAAATCCTACCAGATTGTTCAGGGCCCAGACACAAGAACCCTAGCATGTGTTGCTTGAGTCACCTACGTATAAGCCTAAAGTCAGAACAGGCGAAATACGGCTTCGACGGTGACCCAGGCAGTCACGGGATGCTTCGCGCCGTCGCGAGCTGGAATAAATTTCCAGCCGCGCACGGTCTCTATTGCGCGCTCATCGAGCCCAAAACCGATGCCCTTCACGATGCGAATATCCTGCGCCCGCCCATCCGCACCAACGAGAACCGCCAGTGTCACCGCGCCCTGCGCCTTTCCGTGTCGCGCTTCGTCCGTATATGTAGGATACGGACAGTATGCGCACCCAGGAGGGATGAATCCAGGTCCATAAGGGCGATCGGATCCCCCGATCCCTGCGGGGCCGCTGTCGCCATCCCCGAGAGTTCCTTTCAAGCCTGTGCCGATGCCGTGTTTGTCGCCCGAACCAGGAGAGTTCGTGTCAGTTGGCATCCACGGCAGGCCGAGTCTTTCAGTCGGCACGAGAATGGTAGCCGCGTTCGGATCAAGAATGGTTGGAGGCTCGGGCAGGACCGAATTTTGGTTCTGTGGGAGCGTGGGCCTCACAATCTGAATCGCCGAGCGAGGAGGAAGATTACCGTTCATAGCGGGGACTGGATTGCGATCGCCTCCGCTTCCATCTCCTCTCGAAGCATTTGCGCTAGCCGTTGTGCGAATGATTGAGAACGAATAGCGAGTCAGCGGTTTAGAGCCCGCAATGGTAGGAGGCAAAGGCGGAGATTGCACGCGTGATACCAGAAAAAGGAGCGCCGCGAAAACGACCGCATGTGTAATCAGCGAAGCGCCTTGCGCGCGCGCTGGTCGCAGCGATTTATCAAACTTCAAAAGATGAATTGGAGCGCCGTTTGCCGAAGAAGGTTTGAAATGCGAAGGAATAAGAAGCTGGCCCAGGTTTTCTCGAACACGATGGAGCCAGGATTCTGATGTGGAATCGTTGCCGGAAAAGGGATGCAGAGCTGGATCGTGCATGGGCAGGCCTCCGTCTCCGCCTCACAGCTCGGCCCAACAACCTCCAGAGGCGGGCACCAGTCGGTTAGTCAGAACTCTAGAAACAAAAGTTGGTTGCCTGTGCAGCGAATTTTGAGCAGTTGAAGAAAGTCGAAACGGAAAAGGCGAGCGTTTAGACAAAAGAGGAGAAACTAGTAGAGCCGGAACGTCACTTCAATCGGGACTTGCACGGCTACGATCTTGCCATTCGGTCCCGCCGCCGGCCGGAACTTCCAGGTACGCACGGACTCGACTGCTTTTTCCCCAAGGCCCATTCCGGGATCCTTGAGAATCGAAATGTTAACCGCGCGGCCGTCGGGCGTAATGGTCACTTGCAACACCACGGTCCCCATGTACTTTGCCTTGCGCGCGTCATCCGAATAGAGCGGTGGTGGGCAATAAATGCATTCCGGGATGCCTACTCCATTGACGCCGGCGCGAAACGCGCCGCCACCCGTGCCGCCGCCTTCGCCGGGACCTAGGCCGCCGCCAGTGCCGCTGCCAATTCCCGTGCCGTTCCCATGTCCGAGAGATTCACTTACGCCGTTCGCCAGCGGATCGCCAAAGGTCGCCGCGTTAATATTCGGCACCTTGAGGTCGGGTGGCCCGAGAAGCGCCGGGTCCATCGCCAGCTTGGGATCCGGGTTTTGTGGCTTCACCTGAGGCGGAGTGAACTGCGTCCACTGGAATTTCGGAAGCTTGCCTTTGTTGACGGGAGCCAGGGTATGGTCATTCGCACCGCCGCCGCCTCCCGCTTTCTTCGCCCCCGCTGGTAGCTTTGCCATGTACGGCGAAAGATCAATCGCGGTCACGTCGACGGCCTTATTTTTCGCCTCGGTCTTGGTCCCGAAATGCCAGAACAAGGGAATCAGAATGACCAGAGCGAAGACGCTGCCGTGAATCGCAAATGAAATGATTTGCGTCCAGCCGAAGTTTTCGTCCTTCGTCCAGATGTCCTTCACCTTTACGGGCTTGCTGGTAAAGTTCGCAGGCGGAAGCTTTGTAGGGAAGAACGCCTCTTTGATGCGAGATCCGAAGCCACCGAAATTGGTTCCCCAGGAGACTGCCAGACGGCTGTTCACGGGGCCCTTTGGCACTGGACGCGAACTGAAGAAATCTTTGAAATTGTCCATGACGCCCGCGCCGAAAACTGTCTTTACAAAGGGCGCGCCGGGTCGATCCGTGACGTTCACGGGCCGCTCAGTTAGAAATTGTTTGAGGTTCGACCAAAAATTATCGGGAATAAGCAGATCGGGCGCGCCAAACTTGGGCACCGCTGCGGCTGGTACTGGAACCGCCTCTTGGTCGCGAGAGGCCGACACTCCAGACTTTATGGCTTCAGGCGGAACGAGATTGACAATAAGGTCCGGCACCATCTTCCCCCTGGTTTAGACGCAGCTGGGCTCCGTAGGGTGTCCTGAATCGATATGATTCGCGAGAGCCGGGAAAGGTTGCGCGACCCCAGCCGCTGACACCGACTGCCAATCATTGTAACATACGGAATTACAATGCTTTCCGATGTTTCTGGCTGAACACCTGAACCACAGTACGGAAAACAGACTAGGCAGAACTCCAATCGAGCAAGCAAAACTGCGGGCACTCACATAAATGGCCGAACCTCTGGAACTCAAGAAAACACTAAATCTGCCCAAAACCGATTTCCCTATGAAGGCTGGGCTTCCTCAAAATGAGCCGAAACAGCTCGCGGCCTGGCAGGAATCAAAACTTTACGAGCGGATTCTAGAAGCGCGTAAGGGCCAGCCGCTATTTGTTTTGCACGATGGTCCTCCTTATCCCACGGGCACGATTCATCTAGGTACGGGACTCAACAAAATATTGAAAGACGTGATCGTCAAATCCAAAAGCATGGCGGGGCATTACGCGCCGTACGTCCCTGGTTGGGACTGCCACGGATTGCCGATCGAAACGCAGGTAGAAAAAGAACTCGGCGGCAAAGGCAAAGTTTCACCCGCGGAATTTCGCACGCTTTGCCGGGAGTTTGCCACCCGCTACGTGGAGCAGCATAAACGGGATTTTCAGCGATTGGGAGTTTTGGGGCAATGGGATGCCCCATATCTCACGATGAGCCATGACTATGAGGCCATTGTTGCTGGCGCGCTGCTCGACTTTATGGATAAAGGTTACGCATATCGCGGACGAAAGCCTGTCTATTGGTGCATTTTCGATACGACGGCGCTGGCCGAAGCCGAGGTCGAGTATGAAGACTACACCAGCCCTTCCGTTTGGGTGAAGTTTGGAATGGTGGGCAACGGGAAAAGCCAGCTAGCCGAAATGAGCGACGTCAGCGCGGTCATTTGGACAACAACTCCGTGGACTCTTCCCCACAATCGGGCGCTGGCGTTTCATCCAGATTACGAATACGCGGTTATAGAGACAGAAAAAGGCGCGCTGTTGCTTGCCGCAGATCGCGTCGCCGCGCTACGGGCAGAATGCGGAATCAAAGAAGTGCGCGTGCGTTCAAGCGCCAAGGGGCGGGACTTTGAGGGCGTGAAATTCCAGCACCCGTTTTTGCCGATGCAGGTTCCTGGAATTTTGGCGGATTACGTGACACTCGATCAGGGCAGCGGCATCGTGCACACGGCTCCAGGCCACGGCTCGGATGATTTTCTCTCCGGCCAGAAATATGGACTCGAAATCTATGCGCCCATCGATGACAAAGGCGTCTACCTCGAAGGACTGCCTGAATACAAAGGCAAGAATGTGTTTGAGGCCAATCCCATCATCGTGAAGCTGCTTCAGGATCGCGGGGCACTCCTTGGGAGTCACAGCTATACGCACAGCTATCCGCATTGCTGGCGTTGTCACAATCCGGTGATTTTCCGGGCCACGGAGCAGTGGTTCATCAAGATGGATCAGGCGGCGCACGGCCAACAAAAAACGCTCCGCGCGGAGGCGCTCGAGGAAATTCATGGCGTGAAATGGATTCCGGCCTGGGGAGAAGAGCGCATCTACGAAATGATCCAGAAGCGGCCGGACTGGTGCGTGTCGCGACAGCGATTCTGGGGCGTTCCGATTATTGTCTTTTATTGCGAGGCCTGCGGAACGAGGCTCGAAGATTTTGCGGCCCTGCGCAATGTAGTCAAGTGGTTCGAACGGGAAGGCGCCGACGCTTGGTACAAGCACACCGCGGAGGAATTGTTGCCTCCAGGAACAAAATGTTCGTGCGGCGCCGGCCCTTGGCGCAAAGAAAATGACATTCTCGATGTGTGGTTCGATGCAGGATCTTCAAATCTTGCGGTTTTGAAAGGGAATGAGTGGCCAGCCGATGTTTATCTCGAAGGCCCCGACCAGTATCGTGGTTGGTTTCAAAGTTCGCTGCTGGTCGCAACGGGGTTGCGCGAGGCCGCGCCTTACCGAAGCGTTGTTACGCATGGCTGGACACTCGATGAACATGGCCGTCCCATGTCCAAGTCGCTCGGAAACGTTGTCTTGCCCAGCGATATTTGCGAAAAATGGGGAGCGGACCTTCTGCGACTGTGGGTCGCTTCGCAGGAATATCAAGCCGACGTGAAAATGAGCGAGCGCGTAATGACGCAGCTCAGCGAGGCCTATCGCAAGATTCGCAATACCTTTCGATTCGCACTCGGAAATTTGTTCGATTTCGAACCCGGTCAAGACGCTCTACCGAATGAGCAACTTGAGAAAATCGATCGGTGGATGCTGGAGCGCACGGGAGAGCTGATCAGAAAATGCCGTGAGTGGTACGTCGCATACGATTTTCACCGTGTCTATCATGCCATTCACGATTACTGCGTGGTGGATCTAAGCGCATTTTATTTCGACGTATTGAAGGATCGGCTGTACACGAAGGCCGCGAGAAACCGTTCGCGGCGTTCGGCACAAACCGCAGTTTGGAAAATCACCAGCGCGCTGGTACGCCTCGTCGCGCCCATCCTCGTATTCACTTCTGAGGAGATATGGTCGCACTTGCCAAAATTGCCCGGAGAGCCGGAGAGCGTACACATCATGCTATTCCCCGAGGTGCGGGATTTCCAAACCGGACTCGCGGTGTCGGTTGCCGCGGATTGGGAACTGCTCGTCAAAATTCGCGCCGAAGCACTAAAAGCGCTCGAGGCCGCGCGCAACGCGAAGCGAATCAATTCCAGTCTCGAGGCCAAAGTGAATTTTGAATTGTTCACAGCGGCTGCGGAAGCGCAGTTCCTGAGTACGCTGCGAAAATATGCGGCATGGCTTCCGGGTTTGCTGATTGTTTCGCAGGTGGGTATTCCCGCGGATTCGGCGGGTCAGATGCGCACGCGCGGGCTACACGGAGATTCTTACCGCTCTGAAGTTTTTCCAGGCTTGGCGGTGCGCGTAATTGCGGCAGCGGGCACGAAGTGTGAACGCTGCTGGAACTACTCGACGCATGTGGGAGAAAATACCCGTTATCCCGGCATCTGCGAACGCTGCAGCGAAGCGCTAGCGGAAATCGAAGGACTGGAGTTTGCCCGTTCATGAAATTGCCCGCACGATTGCGGTGGCTATGGCTCACCCTCGGAATTGTCCTGGCCGATCGCGCCACCAAAGCCTGGTTCGAAACGCAAACGGACCTCGGCTGGCGCCACGAAGTAATGCGCCACTTTATTTATCTCGTGCACAGCAGCAATCCGGGGATCGCCTTCAGCCTCTTCGCGGATTCGCATTCCCCTTGGCTGCGCATTTTGCTGACAGGCGGCTCGCTTGTTGTGATTTGCGCGCTAGCCTGGTTGCTGGTCGCTGGCCAAGGCGGCGCCATCGCGTCCGCGGGGCTCGCGCTCTTGCTTGGAGGAGCCACGGGGAACGTCACGGACCGCATTCTTCACGGCGCCGTGACAGATTTTTTTGAGGTGTGGATTGGAACGTACCGCTGGCCCGCGTTCAACGTTGCGGATTCCGCGATTACTATCGGTGCCGTTCTTTTGATTCTCGATCTATTTTTCAGCCCCAAAGAAACAAACTCCTCGCAAACTAAGAGCCATTCGTCCGCATAGCCTCTCTGCGTCTTCCCGCCGACGAGAGGGTTTGGTTCCCGGCTGCGGCAAGCTGCTAGAATCTCTCCGTGTCTTCGACCATCACACACAAGCTTGTAGTGGAAAAGAGTGACGCTGGCGAGCGTCTGGATCGTTACTTGGCGGCGAAGCTTCCCGAATTGAGCCGCACGCGGATTCAAGAATTAATTGAGGCGGGGCTGGTGCTCGTCGACGGCAAGCCATCGAAGGGTGCGCATCGCTTGCGAGTTGGCGAGAAAATCGCTGTGGATGCACAGGCGCGGCCGCCGATGCGGGCGGAAGCTGAGGATATTCTTTTAGATATTATCTACGAAGATAACGATGTGATCGTGGTGAACAAAGCCGCGGGCATGACCGTTCACGCGGGGGCAGGGAACCCGCGAGGCACCTTGGTGAACGCCCTGCTGGGGCGCGGCCACGCGCTTTCCCGTGGCGGGGACGCATTGCGGCCCGGGATTGTGCATCGCCTCGATAAAGAAACTTCTGGAGTTATTGTCGTAGCCAAGAACGATTTCGCGCACGCGACAATTGCCGAGACTTTTCGAAAGCGCCTGGTAAAGAAAACCTACATTGCGCTTGTCGAGGGAATCTTGAACGAGAAGCAGGGCCGAATTGAGTTTGCGATTGGACGCGATTTGCACCGACGCACCCGAATGGCTGCTTTCAAGCAAAAACCAGGCAGCGCTCCTCCGGAGACCTTACAGCTTAGTGGCGCAAGGGAAGCTCGTACGGATTGGCAGACACTGGCCGAAGTCGATGGGACGACCTTGGTCGAAGTGCATTTGCACACTGGCCGGACACATCAGATTCGTGTCCATTTTTCAGCAATCGGGCATCCTGTGGTGGGCGATACGCTCTACGGAGCGGCGCCCCGAATTTGTTTAGACACTGAAAACATGGGCGGTGCGTCTAAGAACCGGGAGACAGTTGCGATGCCGGCACTGGGCCGGAACTTCTTGCACGCGGCGCGGCTGGGCTTTACGCAGCCGCGAACCGGCGCTTGGCTAGAAGTCCGGGCGCCGCTCCCGCGAGAATTGCGGGAATTTGTCACCAAGCTCTCGGAGGCTGCTGGAGAGGATTCGAGCAGAATTGACGCTGCGCTCGCTACCTACCTATAATCAACTGATATGTCCAGGGCACTGATTTCCTTACTAATCGTAGCTGTTTTGTTGACCGCAGCGGTCAGCGACCGCGCGCAGCAGGCGCCGGAAAAGCCTGCGGCTCCCGCACAATCCTCGCCACCTCCTCAGACCACCCCGCCAGTGCCGCAGACTCCGCAAAGGATCATTCAGGTTGTTAACCTGGTCGACGTGCTTTTCACTGTGCTCAATCGGCGCAACAAATTGGTCCCCGACCTCCAAAAAGAAGACTTTCAGGTTTTTGACGAAAAATTTCCGCAAGACATTCGTTACTTCAGCAAACAGACGGATTTGCCGCTGCGCATCGGGATGCTCGTGGATACCTCGAACAGCATCCGCGACCGTATCAAGTTCGAGCAGGATGCCTCGATTAATTTTCTGTTCAGCGTAATCCGGCGCGGAAGAGATGAAGCGTTCGTAATGACGTTTGATGATGAGCCGCAGGTAGTGCAAGCGTTCACCGGTGATCCGGGGTTGCTCCGCGATCAGATTATGCAGACGCGGGCAGGTGGCGGCACGGCGATTTATGATGCGATTTACCAGGCTTGCCAGAATGAGCTGAGCCATCCCCCGCGTCCTCCCGGTGATCAGCCGGACATTGTGCGGCGCGTGATGATTTTGATCAGCGACGGTGACGATAATCTTTCAACGCACACCAGGGGTGAGGCCATCGAGATGGCGCAACGCACCAGCGTGGTGATTTACACCATCAGCACCAGCACGCAGTGGATTCAGCTATCGCAGACGGATCCCGACAAGCTGGCCAACCGGAAGACTCACCTGACCGATGGCGACAAGATTTTGCAGGACCTGGCCGACGAAACTGGCGGTCGAGCTTTCTTCCCGTATCACGTGGATGATTTGGATCAGTCTTTCCAGGATATTGGCGACGAGCTGCGCAATCAGTATTCGATCGCCTACATGCCTACGAACTATGTTCTCGATGGGCGATACCACAAGATTCGCATCGAAGTGCCCGACCACAAAGGCTACCAAGTACGCGCCCGGCGCGGGTATTTTGCCCGCGCAAATCGCGACGGCGGCGCGGCGCAGCCGAGTCCTTCCGGGCCGGCTTCTCCCTGATTTTGTAAGCCACTATTTCCCAGTGGGACAGACATTCCTGTCTGTCACCTTCTTGTGTGCCGAATTTCGTGTACCGGCTCCAGCCCCGTGAGCAGACGGTCCTTGTTGTGCCAAGTTTTGCCAAGAAATTCAGCGAGACAGACAAGAATGTCTGTCTCACTAGTGGGAAGTGTCGCGGAGGAGCACGGCGTCGGATTCGTTGTGGCCGCGTTGCATCGCGATTTTCGTGCCGTCTCTGGAGAAGAGAAACTTTTCGATTCGCTCCGAAGTGAAATGAGTGAGTTGGCGCGGCGCGGAGCCATCGAGCGGTTGCGTCCAGAGATTGCTAACACCTTTTTCGCGGACCGCAAAAACTACTGACTTACCGTCAGGAGCAAACGCAAACGGCCAGGAAGCGCGCGGATCGATGTCATGGAAGGCGACTTTTTTGTCCTCGAGAGAATAAATGTTGAGGACGAGTCTGTGGTCCAGCTCACGAACTTCCAGGCTGGCCACGCTCTTGCCGTCGGGGGAGATTTCCGCAGCACCCTGGGCCGTGGCCAGAATCGTCTCCGGCGAGCCGCCTTCGATCGAAACGCGCTTAAGTGCTTGGCTGTCGGCGTAATCGATGTAATACACCCATTTGCCGTCTGGGGAGCAAAGAGGATCCGCTTCGGCAGAGCCAAACGTTAACTGCTTAAAGTCCGTTCCCGAGGTGCTCATCCTCCAAAGATTGAAAGCAACCTTGCCGGCTCGGCCCTCGGAACGAATCACAAAATAGCGCCCTCCGCCGCAGGAAATAACCTGATCGGACACGTGAGCGGCGTCCGAGTAGATCAAGGTCTCGCCCCCCTCGGGTTTGACGACGCGAATATCGGGAATCTGCGCAAACACTATGCGTCCGTCGCTTGTCCAATCCCAATTCCAAACTGAACTGCTGGACGACAAACTGACGGGGTGAACGTCATCGGGTTGCGCAAAATTGGCGACTTCCAGTTCGTACTTGGACTGCGACTGGTTCGCGACAATGGAATGGCCATCGGACGAAATCGTGGGGTAAAGATAAGAGTTGGTGTCCGTCGTTAACCGCCGGTAATCCCCGCCGGGATAGCTGACGATCCCTAGCTGAGCGTTCAATACGCCGCCCTCGCCAAGACCTGAAACCAGCAGGCCAGAACCGTCGGGCATCCATACAGGATTGATAAAAACCTCTTTGCTAGAGAGCGCCTTGATCTGTTGTTTGCCTGTAGCCACATCCACGGTGAGGACCGCAGCCGTGATGCCCTGACCCATTTGGGTTTCCGTTATGGCGATAGTTTTGCCGTCGGGAGACCAAGCGGGGCTGTAATTCCCCTCGCTGCCCGCCAAAGGAACATCCTTGAAAAGAGTGCGGTCGGGCGAACCGTCGCTGTGCGCAACGATCAATTCGTAAGTGGGAGAATCGTGATCCTCGCGCAAGAAAGCGAAGCGGCTGCTGTCGGGGGAGAACGTCACGCGGCTGTCCACGTCCTTGATCAGCAAACGAGGTGTGCCGCCGAGAATCGCTGCGGAATAAAGCGAGGCGAGAGTGTGCTCCGCCTCGTCCCGTCGGACGCAATAGATGTTGTTGTTGTCGGGGGAAAAAGTTAGGCCGGCGTAGCGAGTGGGGGCTGGCGCCAGGAGCTGCGTGTTGCTGCCGGTCGCGATATGCCGCAGCCACAGGGATTGCAATCCGTTTTCATCGCGGACGTGGAGCAAGTATTTTCCGTCAGGAGAAATGGCGGCGAGAACCACATGGCCGTTGTTTGTCAGGTTTTCGATGGTGAAAGTGTCGAAAGGTACGTGACGCGAGCGGAGAACTATAGAGTAGATACCGAACGCGGCGGCCGCGACCACGACCAGAATGCCGAGAATCCCAAGGCCGCTGCCGATCTTGTGCTTTCTAGCGGCGTCGACGATCGCGGAGCTGCCCGAGGGCGTCACTTTTGGTGGAGAAGATGGCGGTTCGGAAATAGTCGAGATACGCGCAGCAGAGCGTTGCGTGCTTGCCGGCCGGCTGCCGGAATCGATTTCGCGCTGAAGGCGCTTGAGGTCCGCTCGCATTTCGGCGGCGACCTGGTAACGTAGGTCGCGGTCTTTTTCGAGAGCTTTATTGAGAATGCGCTCGAGCTCGGGAGGAACATCGGGATTGAGGGTGACCGGTGCGACGGGTGCGTTGTGCAGGATATTGTCGAATACGACGGCGCTCGTGGAGCCGGGGAAGGCTTGCTTGCCGGTCAACATCTGATAGAGAACGGCGCCGAGCGAAAAGAGATCGCTGCGGGCGTCAATTTCTTCGCCGCGGGCTTGTTCGGGGGACATGTAATGGATAGTCCCAACAGCCATGCCAGGGCTGGTTAGTAGAGTGTCAGCCGGAGCGTCGAGAGTATGACCGGCGAGATCGTCCGAGCTGCGTGGGAGAAGCTTCGCGAGCCCAAAATCAAGGATCTTGATGCTGCCAGACTCTGTGACGAAAATATTTGCAGGCTTGATGTCGCGATGGACGATCCCCTTTTTGTGGGCGGTATCGAGGGCATCGGCAAGCTGGATACCGATTTCGACCGTGCGCGTGATGGGCAATAGCCCTTCGGCGAGAAGTTTGTCGAGCGACTCGCCAACAAGAAGTTCCATAGCGATGAACGTGCGGCCGCCGTGCTCTTCGATCGCATGGATGGTGCAAATTCCAGAATGATTTAGAGCGCTGGCAGAGCGAGCCTCGCGCAGAAAGCGTTCGAGAGTCTGGCTGTCCCGCTGATTTTCTTCGGGGATAAATTTCAGGGCTACCCGGCGTCCGAGCTTGGTGTCTTCCGCTTCGTAGACGACACCCATGCCGCCCGACCCGAGTTTTCGGAGAATCCTGTAGTGGGCGAAGGTTTCGTTAATCATGATGGAAGTGCAAGAGGGATGTTAAACGGTCGGGGAAATTCGGTCAATGCGTACCGAGAGTTCTGTTGTGAAACAGTTTCCGGTTGGCGACTGAACAGAAGGGATTGGAAGGCTTTCTCTTATAGCTTGAAAACTTCGATGAATACTTCCACGTAGCGCGGAGTGCTTGTTGCGTTCAGAACACTTTCCGCGCTAACGGCAATTCCTTTTTCCTTGTAGATCTTTTTGATTTCGGTTTTGACCAAGTCCAATTTGGTTTGATCGTAAGGCTGTTCGACCAGGGGAAGGAGTCCCTTCTGCGTTAGGCGTTGCGTTATTTCATCAGCCGAGACTCTTTTGAACGAGCCGTTATAATGTAGCGCAAATCGGCGAACCATCAGGCCCGTGCTACTGCTCTTATTAGACTGTTGGGAGTCGGCATCCTGGGCCGCCGCCAGCAAAGGACATAACAGGGCCACACAGGCCAGGACCAAAAGCAGAAGAAGTCGTTTAGAGGAGACCGTGGTCCACCCCCCTCCACATCGAGCGAAATCGTACTCTGCCCCACAAACCCGCGCAAGCGTCTTCCGTGCATGAGTATCGCGCGTATCGGAAAGCTGATTCTTGATACTACGCAACAATTGCGTTTCGCAGTTTCTTTAAATTCGCGTTAGAAGCTGTATCCGAGGGACAACACCACCGTTGGATCGGCTTGCCCTAAATTAAATATCTGTGTTGCGAAGGTCATTTTCTTGCGCGTGAATTGCACCAGCAGACCGCGCTGGATATCGAGCGGCGTCTGGTAGGCTCGCGTCCGTTGCACGACGTAACCAAACGCAAACCATGGCTTAGGCGAATATGTCAGCTGAGTCCACGTGTAGAAAAAATTGCCGGCCTTTGTATCGATGTCGAAGATATATTCGTTAGCGCTGTACAGTTGAAGCTTCTTGTAGGTCACCGTCAATTCCACCCCTGGCGCCACTCCATTCACGTTTCCAAACACTCCGCCGATCATGGGGGTAGCGTCCAAAGCCAATTTCTTCCCTATGCTTAGGTCGTACCCGACCCATAGCGACCCTGTCTTCTGGGCCTCGTAGTTGTACCGCGCTTCCACATGAAGTGTGTCGCGGTCTCCCGTGAATGTCGGCGAAAAATACGATTGCCGTCCTGGCACCAAATACCCGCTTACATTCACGTTGAAGTCCCAAGGGCTGGCGGGGGCCGGCGTATTTGCGGGCGGAACGCCTGCACTTGTTTGCGCCGAAACGCGGGCGCTAAACAGGACTGCGACGACCAGCATGCCAAGGCGTACCAGGTAGGCCATCCTTCGCACGCCTCCAATAGGCGCTTAGTTCTTGGGGGCGTAGTAGCCCTTGCGGGCCAGAACTTTCAAGTCTTTGCCGGTCACATCCACTTTGATCTTGCGGAATTTGCCGTCGCGCGCAGAGTTCGTCGGATAGTAGCCGAGGGTGTACTGGCTGCGAAGCTCTTCGGAAATCTGGTCGAACGCTTCCTGAAGATGTTTCTCATTATTGACGACGATCATGCGGCCACCAGTTTCGTCGGTGATTTTCTTGGCGACGCTGGCGTTGGCGCCGTAATGCGGATCGTAGACAAGAAGAATATGAACGACGGTGTCGGTACGCTGCGCCGCCTCGATGGCTTCTTCAACGCGGACTTTACTTCCGTTGTCTTCAGCGTCTGTCAAAACGACGACGGCTTTGCGGCCTGCCTCCGAGGAAAGCTTTTCATTACAAGCAAGATAGAGGGCGTCATAGAAATTTGTGCCTTTGGAACCCGATTGCGGGATTGTTCCAGGAGTGATGGGGCCGCTTCCACCACCGGTGTTGATTTGTGCCTTGCGTATGGCGCGATTGAGCTCGGAGCGGTTGTCGGTAAAATCGGCCAGAAGGTCCACGTCCAAGTCGAAGGACATAATCATGGCTTCGTCGCCCTTACGCATGACGCGGTTCAAGAAGCTGCTGGCTCCATCCTGGATGGCGCCGAGCATGTATTGTTCGCTGCCAGAGGTGTCCATGAGCAACCCCAGAGTGATGGGCAGCGTCACTTCCTTAGAGAAGAAGGCGATCTTCTGATCCTGGCCGTCTTCGGCGACTTTGAAGTCATCTTGCTTCAGATCAGTGACAAGGCGCTTGTTCTTGTCGCGCACGGTGACGAAGAGATTGACCAGGTTCACGTTCGCTTTAATGACGGGCCCTTGAGTCTCCGGCTCCTGAGGCAGCGCAGGCATGGCTACAGCAGCGGCAAGCAGGGGCATCACACACAGCGCTGCGAATTTCTTGAGAGAAGGCATGTATACTTTCCTTGACGAGAGATGCCCGGACGGATATTGCCCGCTGGGGTTCTTCGCCAACTTAAGATGCTTGCAAGTGGTGCGATGGATGCGTCGCCGGGAGACCGGGCGGCGATCCGAGCACTGACTACGAGAGGAAGTTTGGCCTGAGGGATATGAAAAGTCTACGAAAAATCGCAGGTATAACAGGCGTTCTATTCTTCGCGGCGCCGGCCTTGTGGCTTGGAATTATGGCGACCGCCCATCAGCAAGCCGCTCCGGCCGCCCAGGCTCAAGAGGCTTCCCCGCCACCGCCGGATAACCCCAGATTGAGCGACGCGCGGGCAAAGATTACGGTAAATGCCAACCTGGTAGTGCTGCCTGTGACCGTGAAGGACCACTCTGGCCGCCTGGTCCCTGATCTAGGCAAAGACGAATTTCGTGTTTTTGACGACAACGTGGAACAGAGAATCGATGTGTTTACTACCGAGGCTTTCCCGCTTTCGATGGTCATTCTGATCGACAACGACTTGAAGAAGGGTGACGCCAAGGAAGTCCAGGACAGCCTTGACGCCATTATTGGAGGCATGAGCGATCTGGATGAAGCGTTTGTTTGCCGCTTTGACCAGTTTTTTCACCCTGGCAAAGGATTCACCAGCAATCAGGACCAACTGCTCGTCGAACTCCGGCGGACCAAGCTGGATAGTCAGACTGCAGTGATGCCTCCCGGCGGGCCATTCAATGGGCCTAGCGTCAATGGACACGCTCCAGACGGATCGCCCGGGGTTGCCGGTTCCACGCGAGAGATTCTTAGGGAGCCCTCGAAGGCCCTCGATGATGCCGTGTTTGGGGCCGCACAGCTCTTGAAGGACCGGCCGAGAAACCGTCGGAAAATCATATTTATCATCAGCGACGGGGTCAACGGAGGGAAAAAATACAACACCAATACGTACGACAACACCGTAAAAGAGGTGCTGGCCCACAGCATATCGGTGTTCGGCGTAGGAGTGGGAAGCGCGTTCTACGACCGGCGATTCGAGCGGCTCTCCGAATATGCGCATAGCACGGGCGGCGACGTCTACTACGCGGCGAAGAAGGAATCGCTGCAGGATCTGTACTCGAGGGTAACCGAGGAAGCACGCAACCAGTACACATTGGCGTACTTTCCGCGAGACGTAAAAAGCGCGCAGGATTACCACACCGTCGAAGTCCGTGTGAAGCGCGAAGGCCTGACGGTCCTTACCCGCGACAAGTATTACACCGGCGGTATCACTCAATAAAAAAACCTTGGGCTCTCTAGTGGAATTTTCTTGACAGTCGCGCTTGGCGCTCGCATACATAGCCAGGTGGCATGGCGGGCAGCGCCTGTCATAACCCGGGAAGTGCGAATGACTGCGGCGCATAGGGGCCGCGGGCGAAAGGAGCATCGCGATGAAGAAAAAGGGAAAGAAGGACGAAGCCAAGGGCCCGAAAAAAGGGAAGTAAGTCGTTTTCGAGAGGATTCTGTTCACTTGGGCGCTATCCGCTGGGGTGGCGCCCTTTTTCTTTGGAGAGAGGATCGCGGGTACTTGCGGCCGCTCTTCCTGGCTACGATCCATGCGCGATCGGCGGAGGACTGTTTAGAAAGTTGCCGAAGCGCGTCTCTCCAGTTCGCGTTCGCGAAGATAGAGAAATAGAGGAAGGCCTAGAGAAACTCCTACTAGCAAGACCGAAGCGACGGGAAGCCACAGCCAGCTCATTTTGAGGCGACGGCCTTCGTTGCGGATAAAGGCGATAAGTGCAACTGCGGAAACCAGGACGTCCAGGCCGAAGAATGCGCTGACGCGATTTGCGAAAAGTTGGCGGACGAAGAGGCGCATGTCGAGGCCATGCTCAATGGCCCAGGGGACAAACATAGAATAGGGAAGAACGAATCCAAGAACGAGGAGCACCAGGTAGAGAAACTTTCGGTTCATGTGGGCACCTCTTGTTGAGGATTCAGGAGAATCGATACGCTTCCGACGCTCCGGCTAACTGGGCCCGCCTAACCGCTGAGAGACTCTTCATGTGCTGGGCAAATCGGCTTATATGCGCAGCTGCGACAGATGAAGCCCGGACTTGGGGAAAATTCGCCGGCGCGAATGTCAGCCGCGGCTTCCTGCACGATTTTTTTGGCTTCGTCGAGCTGCTTGGCGTCGCGCGTAGTGACTTGGATCTGATTGTTCTGGAGATAGTGGAAGACCAGGCGAACAGGATTCCATTCGAAAATTTCTTTTGCGGCGAGAGCGTAGAGGCTGAGCTGCAGATCTTTCTTGGCGGCCACGTCTTTTTTTGGTTTGCCAGTTTTGTAGTCGATGATTTCCACGTCTTTGCGCCCGAGAGAATTTACCTGGTCCATCCGGCCGATGACGGTGATGTTGTTTTCCAGCGGAAGCTCGAAGGATTTTTCTTGTTCGAGGATCTGTGGAGGAGTTTCGATCGTCGACGTGTGAAAAGCGCGCAACTGTTCCAGGCCGTCTTTTTTGTAGCCCGATTCCTGGTAGTCGTCTTCAAAGCCCGCCGAGGTCCACTCCGTCTCGAAAATTCGTGCGACTTCCTCGAACGGAAGCTTCACACCTTTGCGAAGCTGGTCGACGAAGCGTTTGATCGTCGTGTGCATCACGCTGCCAAAGCTGAGGACAGCCTTGGGCCCTTCTTTAAGAGACCACCCGCGGCTGAAAAGAAATTGTTGCGGGCAACTGAGATAGCCGGTGATTGCTGAAGGACTCAGGGTTAGAGGTTCGGGTGTGGGAGGATGGAATTCGAGTGCCCAGTCGGCGATGCGGGAGAAAATTTTTGGTGGTTCGGCGGATGCAGGAAAAAGCTGAGAATCCGCGGCGCCTGGAGATTCTTTTTTGACCGGGGGAGGAAGTTCGGGCAATTTGGGCCTTAGCTGACGGACATCGCGGCGCTTGATGGAAGGGTCCATCAAGAGGTCCTCGATGAAGACAGGAATCTTGCCTTTTTTCTCGGTGAGCGTAGTGAGTGTGAGGCGATTTTCCGCGCGCGTTAGTGCCACGTAGAAGAGGCGGCGCTCTTCCTGTATGTGAAATTGCTCGGCGGGTTCGCCTTCTTTCATCAGAGCTGCGGGGAATTCGAAGACGCGGTGCCGTTCCGTTGTTGGAAATTTCTTGTTGTTGATGCGAAGGAGAAAGACCTGAGGGAATTCCAGGCCCTTTGCGCCGTGAACGGTCATCAGCTGAACGGCGTCGCCGGGGAAATCGTCTTCGAGGCTGATCGTGCCGCCAGCTTGCGAGTAGTAACCGAGATATTCGACGAATTCGGGGAGGCCGCGCGTTTCGCTTTTGGGTTCCCATTCTTTGACGAATTCGGCGAGGCGTGTGACATATTTGCGATCTTGCGCGGTGGCGCGCTGCGCCACTTCCAGCCATTCGAGGAGATCGGCAAGAATTTCGCGCGCGCTTCGCCGCCGGAGAGTTTTGCGTTGCTCGGAAAGAAAACCGACGAGGCGCCCCAGCGCGGCGTGGGAAGAATCGAAGGCAAGCTGACCTTGCGGAGCTTGCAGCATGTCGTAGAGGGCCTTTTTTCCCTTGCGGGCGCGTTCGGCGAAACGCACGAGGTCTGCGGGCTCAAGCGACCATGCGGGAGCGGCAACAACGCGGGCACAGGAAATGTCGTCGAACGGCGTGGCAATCAGCCGCAAGTAGGCGAGCACGTCTTTGACGAGCGGATGATCGAGGATGGAAAGCTTGCTGATGACGAAAGGAATTTTGTGGCGCGAAAGTTCTTCGACCAGCTCGTCGCGATGGGCGTGCTGGCGGTAGAGTACCGCAAAATCGCGCCATTTGCGTCTGGTGGCGTGGAGGCGCTGAAGTTCGCTCACGAGCCAACGGGCTTCGTCTTGTTCGGTCTCCAGCTCGACGATGCGTATTTTTTCGCTTTCTTCTTTATTGGCGCTCAGAACTTTTTTAGGGAAGTCGGCGCTCACCGTGTTTTGAGCGATCACTTGCGTGGCCACTCGGAGAATATTCGGTGTGGACCGGTAATTCTCCTCGAGCGATACGCGGAAGGGAGTCGAGTCCGCACCTTCGCGCCAACTGGCGAAACGCTCCAGGAAAAGTTTAAAGCTACCAAAAGAGGCACCGCGGAAGCGATAGATGGCCTGATCGTTGTCGCCCACGGCAACGATGTTTTTTGTTTCGCCGGCGAGGAGTTCGAGCAGGCGAAGTTGCGCGATGTTGGTGTCTTGAAATTCGTCGACAAGGATGTAGCGGAATTGTTTTTGCTGCTTGCGGCGAACGTCCTCGTTCGTTTCGAGAAGCTTGACGGCTCCGGTAATCAGTGATCCGAAGGAGATGCGCTTTTTTTCGCGCAGCAAATCTTCGCTGGCGCGGTAGGCGCGCGCGATTTCCTGTTGAAGGGCGACAGCTTCGTCGCGCTCTTTAAAAGTGTCGTCGTCGAGCGCTGTGCGTTCGGTTTCCAGTTGCGCAGCGAGACCGTCGGCGTAGCGTTGATAATCTTCGCAGGAAACAAGTTCGTCCTGGCAGCGCGAGAAAAACTCTACGAAGTCGTTTAGGAATTGGCCGGGATCGGCGAGACGGCGGTACTTGTCGAGTTTGAGGCGTTCCAGATTGCGGCGCAGAAGGATCCAGTGATCGACCTTATCGAGCATCAGGCGCTCGGGCGCAGCTTCTTTCAGCAGGCTTTCGCAGAACGCGTGAAAAGTCGCCAGCGTCACATCTTTCCCGCGATCGCCAGTAGCTCGCACCACACGAGCCTTCATCTCCCCCGCAGCCTTGTTCGTAAACGTCAGCCCAAGAATATTTTCGCCCGAAAGCGACTCATCCGATTGCAGTAGGTGCCGAATCCGCTCTGTGATGACGCGAGTTTTGCCCGTGCCCGCGCCAGCGATGACGAGTAGCGGCCCTTGGCCGTGGGTGATAGCGCGCCGCTGCGCCTCATTCAGTTTCAGTCCACTTTCAACAGGAGGTTCGAGATCGAACAGTGTTGCCATGACTTAAGCAGGGTAGCGGAATTTAGGGCGAAGGGGAAACCGGGCTGCGCCTCAGGCTTTTTTCGATGAGAAGAGAGTTTCTTGCTGTGAGAATTTGCCGGCGGCCACATTGGCGTTCATGTCGGCGGATTTGCCGCGAGGCACGCTGAGTGATTCCCACTTGCCGGTCTTGGTGAAAGTTAGATGCTTGGCGAGAAATAGGATCTGTCCAACGTGGTGCGCGTAGTGGGCAATCTGTCGATTGATGGCTTGCATCACGGAGTGTGGCTCGGTGCGAATCGTTACGGTTCGCGTGAGGTCGGCCTCCTTAAGTGGTTCGAGCGCATCGAAAACATATTTCCAACCATGCTCCCACTGTTCGATCAATTCGGCGCGCGTGGTGAGCGGAGTCTCGAATTCCGTGTCGCGATTACGGTCTGGTTTCTCGCCGTCAGTGGTCAGAAAATCCAGCCAGCGCGAACGCATGTTGCCGGACAAGTGTTTCACGATAATGGCGATGGAGTTCGACTCCGGGTCGAGCGTTGTAAAGAGCGCTTCGTCCGGACATTGTGTCATGGCGCGATCGCCCAGCTTTTTGTAGTAACGGAACAGGCCGATGGAATCTTGCAAATACGATGTGCTGAGTTGGTGCGGCATGAGGATATTTTGTTCCGGTGGAAGCGATTGTCAACGGTATTTCACATGGAATTAGTTGGAACGGGGAGATCGAGTGTTTACAATTCGGATGATTGGGCGGCAAAGAAAGCGTTGACACTTCGCCTTTTGTTCGCCTATTATCTTGACGCCGAATTTCGATTCCGCACTGGAGGCCGATATGACCATTGGACAATCGATGTTGCCGGAGTTTGATCAGGAGATGGCGAGCACGCGCAAAGCGCTGGAGCGCGTACCCGATGACAAGTGGGGCTGGAAGCCGCATGAGAAGTCTGGCACCGTGGGCTGGCTTGCTTCGCACGTCGGCACAGTCCCTGGATGGATAACGATGACCATCAACACGGACGAGCTGGATTACGCGCCGGTGGACGGGCCAGGTTATGAGCCGCCGAAGATCACGAACCGGAAAGAGCTTCTTGCCGCGTTTGACAAAGAAAGCGCCGAAGCGCGCGCAGCACTTGCTGGCGTCAGCGATGCAGACATGATGAAAGGCTGGAAGCTTCTCGCCGGCGGCAAGGAGATTTTCACTTTGCCAAAGATCGCCTGCATTCGCAGCATGTGCATGAATCACATGATTCATCACCGCGCGCAGCTCACAGTTTATTACCGGTTGGTTGGCGTGCCGGTTCCGGGTCTCTACGGTCCGAGCGCCGACGAAGGTATGCCGGATTCAGCTGCCGCCTCAAGCTAAAACCGCAAACCAACTCGAAATAGCGAAGTGAAAGGCGGACTCTCGTCCGCCTTTCTGTTTCTGCAACTCCCATGTCCATGCTTCAATCTCGCATTTCGAATTTCGTATTTCTAATTTCGCGTTCTCGCGTACCAACGCTTCCGCTTTGCCCTCCGCAGCGGCCTTCCGCCCAACGCGCTATAATAGTGCCCGTTGCATCTTCGGAGGCTTAACTGCCCATGGATACTCCAGTAATTCTCTCCGCTGTTCGCACGCCCATCGGAAAATTTCAAGGCGGGCTGGCTGGATTTTCGGCCGTCGAGCTTGGCGGCAAAATAGTCGCTGAGGCGATCCGGCGCGCCTATGTTGATGCCAATGAAGTTGACGAAGCCATCTTGGGCAATGTAGTGCAGGCAGGGCTCGGACAGAATCCTGCGCGACAGGCCGCGCTGAAGGGCGGTTGCGCTCCTCGCGTTGCAGCGATGACCATTAACAAGGTCTGCGGCTCCGGTTTAAAGGCGGTGGCACTGGCCGCGCAAGCTGTTCAGCTTGGCGAATCCGAAATGGTCGTGGCAGGTGGGATGGAGTCTATGTCTAACTGCCCATATCTGTTGCCGCAAGCGCGAACCGGTTACCGGCTTGGCGACGGCAAGCTCGTCGACTCGATGATTCACGATGGGTTGTGGGACGCATACGAAGATTTTCATATGGGCATGACCGGAGAACTGGTCGCCGAAAAATACGGTATCACGCGGGAAGAGCAAGATAAGTTTTCGGTAGAGAGTCACCAGAAAGCGATTCGCGCGCGAAAATCTTGTTTTTTCGAGGGACAGATTCTGCCAATTGAAGTTCCGCAGAAAAAAGGCGAGCCGATCGTCATCAAGTACGACGAATCGCCGCGTGAAGATACTTCTTTAGAGGCACTCGCAAAGTTGAAACCTGCGTTCAAGAAAGATGGCACAGTGACCGCGGGAAATGCGCCTGGCACGAACGATGGAGCAGCGGCGTTGATTGTCACCAGCGAACGCAACGCAGCTCGACTTGGCAAGCAGCCGATTGCGCGAATTGTTGCGCAGGCTGTCAGCGGCGTCGAACCCAAGTGGGTGATGATGGCGCCGGTGGACGCTGTCGAAAAG